>PVMK01116685.1_pt1 | contig 18498 bp, 20 predicted proteins | sample 1853481 | NCBI WGS metagenome assembly PVMK01 (sample SAMN08533507, study PRJNA380276) | Marine sediment metagenome, whole genome shotgun sequencing project. | reverse complement strand
GGATCTCTCCAAGGTGACTCTCGAGCACGGTCTCTTCTACGCGCCGGATCCGTCCAGTGAGCTGGTCTGTACGATCGGGGGTAACATCGCGGAAAACTCCGGTGGCCCACACACCCTCAAGTACGGAACGACGACCAACCACGTTCTCGCCCTGGAACTCGTGTTGCCGGATGCGAGTGTGGTCCATCTCGGATCGCGACCCGGTTTCGCGTCTGGCTACGATCTGGTTGGAGCCGTCGTAGGTAGCGAGGGCACGCTCGGAATCGTGACGCGGGCAACGGTTCGCCTCGAGCCGATTCCCGAGCGCGTCGAGACCCTGCTCGCGAGCTTTCCAGATGTGGTCACCGCCTGCCGAGCGGTCGGTGGAATCATCGAGGCGGGCCTCACTCCCGCGGCACTCGAAATCATCGACCGCCGCACGATCGCGGCGGTCGAGGCCAGCGTCTATGCGGCGGGGCTTCCGACCGACGCCGGGGCGGTGCTCATCATCGAACTCGATGGCGCAGCGGTGTCACTGCCCCCCCATGTGGAACGCGTAAAGCAGATCAGCGCGCGCGAGGGAGCCACGCAGGTGGAGGTGGCCGCGGACGAGTCCGAGCGTCAGCGCTTCTGGCGCGCCCGAAAGGGCGCTTTTGGCGCGATGGGGCGCCTCGCGCCGGATCTCTACGTTCACGATGCGGTGGTTCCCCGCAGCAAGTTGCCCGAGGTCCTCGATGCGATCTGCGCCATCGGCGACCGCTATGGGTTGACGCTCTCGAACGTGTTCCACGCCGGTGATGGGAACCTCCACCCGAACATCTCGTTCGATCGCCGCGACCCCGAAATGCTCGAGCGTGTGATTGCCGCTGGCTCGGAAATTCTCGAGTGTTGTGTCGAAGCGGGCGGCGTCATTACGGGTGAGCACGGCGTCGGAAACGAAAAACGTGAATTCCTGCATCTCGTCTTTAGCGAAGCGGATATGGACGCCATGAAGCGGTTTAGAGACTGCTTCGATCCGGACGGCGTCTGTAATCCTGGCAAGATCTTCCCAACAACGCGATTTTGCGTCGAGTCGAACCCGAAAGCGCGCGGTTACGATCGGGTTGACTTCGCCTGATGATCGCTCCCGACCAACTCGAAGCGCTGCGGGACGCTGTTGGGGACGGCGGCCTGCAGGAGCACGAGCCCGTCGCTCTGGACGGTGTGGCTGCTGCGCTGACCCTGAGCCCATCAGACGGCGAAGGACTGTCCCAAACTTTGGCGACGCTCCGGCGTTGCGGACTCGCCGTTGCGGTGCGCGGCAGCGGGAGTTCCGCCGGTGTGGGAAATCCGCCGACCGGTCTGGACGCGTTTTTATCGACCGGGCGCCTCGTGGGGATCGAAGAATTCGACGCCGGCGAAGGTGTCTGCCACGTGCGATCCGGAACTTCACTGCGCGCCGTGCGGGAAGCCCTGGCCGTGAGCTGTTGGGAGCTTCCCCTCGACTCGCCCGGCCACGACTCTACGGTCGGGGGCTGTCTCGCTGCGGCGTCGGTCGGGCCACGCACCCTCGGCCTTGGCCTTCCGCGCGACCAGGTATTGGGGTTGACGGTGTCGCTGTCTTCGGGCGAGCGCGTTCGTAGCGGTGGCCGAGTCGTAAAGAACGTAACCGGTTACGACCTCAACAAGCTCTACACGGGTTCGTTCGGAACGCTGGGCGTGATTGAATCGGCCTGGTTGAGGCTCCGCACGGCCCCCGAGCGCTCGGCGAGTTGTGAAATCCGCGGAACCGACATGGAGAGGGTCTGCCGGTCGGCCATTGCGGCTGCACGCCGCGAGTCTAGGCGCGCCGCTGCCATCGCGTCGAACGGCGCGGAAGGGTGGAAGGGCGGTGATCGAACTCGCTGGCGACGCTCCGACGGTCGAACGCGACCTCGCGTGGCTCCGCAAGGAGCACGGCGCAAGCGATGCGCCGGATGACGCCATCGAACAGATCCGCGATCTCCAGGCAGAAGTGCCGACCCCACTCGGCCTGCGTTTTCGGATCGGCGCGCTTTTCTCTCGGCTCGAACGAACGATTGCCGAACTTCGATCTGGCGGCGCCTCGTTGCTCGCGTATCCGGGGCTTCAGCTCGTGTATGCGAGTTTTGCGCTCGACGCCTCGCCTGACGAACGTGAAGTCGAATCGATCTTTCGCAACGTCGAAGCGATCGCTCGCAGCGCTGGTGGTGGTTACGTATGCGAAGCTGCGCCGACTTCCGTCAAAGCGGGTCGGGATATGTTTGGCGATCTGGGTGCGAGCGGAACGATCACCCGAGCGCTCAAGCAGCGTTTTGATCCGACCGGTGTGCTGAATCCGGGTCGCTTTGCCGGACACAATTGATCGAAGAGCGAAGTGCGAGTGATCGAAAAATTGATGGGCGAATGATCGGCGAGAATTGATGGTGAAGAATGATGGGCGCAAGTTGACGAGCGGGTAATGATGGGCGAAGAAGGATGAACGAGAACTGGCAGGCGATCTACGAGCGAACGCTCGATTGCATACACTGCGGCCTCTGTCTCTCGACATGCCCAACCTACCGGGAAACCGGCCGGGAGAGTTCCTCTCCGCGCGGGCGCATCTACATGCTGCGCGCGGTCGCCGAAAACCGCATTCCGTTGAGCGATGTGATTGCCGATGAGGCCTACCTCTGCCTGGGTTGTCGCGCCTGCGAGACCGCGTGTCCATCGGGCGTCAAGTTCGGCTCGATGCTCGAACTCGCAAGAGCGGAAATCGACCGTTCCGGATTGCGAAGGAGTTGGGCGGCCCGATTGGGGCGCTGGGCGCTGCGCGAGCTGGTCGCCAACCCCCGACGGTTGTCACTCGTGTTTTCGCTCCTTCGCGCCGTTCAGCGCCTCCGCGTCGACCGGCCCATCGCTGCGTTGCTACCGAAAGCATGGTGCGAAGTCTTCGCGCTGGCTCCCGTCGTGCCGCCTTCGAGCGAGCGCAGGCCGCTGCCGCCGTTCACACCGGCACTCGGAGAAAGGCGCGGCCGCGTCGCGTTATTCGTCGGTTGCGTGATGCCCGAATTGTTCGGTGCCGTGAATGCAGCCACGGTTCGCGTGCTGTCCCGCAACGGCTTCGAAGTGGTGGTTCCCCCGATCGCAGGGGTGCTGTGGCGCACTGCACGCGCACACCGGAGACCTCGATTTCGCGCGTGATCTCGCGCGTCGAAATCTCGAGGCCTTCGCGGCGGCTGATTTTGATGCCGTGATCGTAAATTCGGCTGGTTGCGGGGCCGCGCTGCGAGAATTGGAAGGGTGGCTTCCCGGTGAGGGCGCTTCACTCTCGGGGCGAGTGCGCGACGTGTCGGAGTTTCTCGACGCAGTCGGGCTCCGTCCGCCCGAAGGGCGAATCGAATCGAGGGTGTGTTATGACGACCCCTGCCACCTGGTTCACGGGCAGCGGATCGACGCGGCACCACGCAGGTTGCTCGAGCAGATTCCAGGCCTCGAGCTCCAGATTCACGACGACCCGACCGGATGCTGCGGCGCCGCGGGGATCTATAATCTGACCCACCGCGCGATGTCGCGCGCGGTCCTCGATCGAAAAATGCGATCGCTTGGCGCCGCCGATCCCGACTACATCGCTACCGGAAACCCCGGTTGCTTGATGCAGCTGAGCGGTGGAGTGGTTGCCGCCGGGCTGAGAGCAGCTGTGGTTCATCCGATCGAGCTTCTCGATCGCGCCTACGCGCAACGCGCCGTCGAGCCCTGACCGGCGAATCCTGCGGATTCGCTTTGCGGCGTCGGGACCTAACCGGTCCCGTCTGGCTGGCGAATTCCGCGGATTCGCTCTGCGGCGTCGCTGGCACCGAGCCTCGGGGCAGCCTCCTGGTGGTCAGCGATAGAGGAACGCGTCTGGGGTTTCTCGCGGGGCATTGATGCGCGGGAATGCGCCGAGACTCAGATCCGTTAGGGAACCCTGCAGCACCAACGAGAACGGAAGAACGGATTCCCGTGAGCGAACCATTCCGTAGCGCTCGCGCATCCCTCGATAGCTGTAGGTGGATTCTGCCATTGGACGGGGGTCGATTTCATCCGAAAGCCCCACACGGGCGCGCTCGAACACCACGTCGCGATTTGCGTCGGCGACGATCGCGTCGTCCGGGTCGAGCAGGGAATTGCGGAAGGAGGTTTCCTCGAGCTTGGCGACCATCCGCGCAAAACGCTCGTCCGATAGCTCCTGGTAGATTTCGATCGGGGGATCGTCTGTGTCGCCGCTTGGGCCGATGAATAGAAGCTTGACGGTGCGCCCCCCGACCAATACGACTCCACCGGGGTGCAGTTCCCCATTTACGGAATTGTCATCGAGCAGCTCTGGGTCGAGTCCCAAGCCCCGGGGTCCCGCGAATTCGGGATTCTCGACCAGGAAACCCTCGCGAGATTCGGATCTGCTGAGGGGTGGCGTTCATTATCTCCGCGCGGACGGCGTCACCCGCGCGCATTCCGGCCTGGGTATCCGGGTATTCCCGGACGACCCGTCGATACATTGCGACGCGTGTGTCTCGGCGCTCTTCACGGCTCGCAAATGCGGTTGCCTGCTCGGCAGCTTTTTCTCTCAACTCGCCGAGTTCGTCGACGTCGAAATTGAGATCCTGCTAGCGCGAGGTTGTAAACCGCGATCCAATTGTCCCGTTTGCGCTCGAATGCCGAAAGCCAGCCGCGCACGTCTGCGACGCGTTCGCCGTCGGGATTGAGTTCGAGATATCGGCGTCCGAAGACTGCGGCCAGGCGTGCCGTTGGCATGGACCTCATCCAGGGTACCTGCAGCAAACGCATCGGAAACGAGAGCACGGTTTGTCCAATCGCCGGAAGATCGATCACCCATTCGAGTGGCCCCGGCAGGCGGCGGTCTTTGGGGCCGCGCGCCCACGGGCCGAGGAAGACCCATTTCGCTTTGTTCACGCGGTCTGCGCGTCGGGCTTCACTGAATGCCTTGTAGGGGTTGCTCGCCGGATTGTTGATCGAGTGCGCGCGCGTGCCGCGCCATGTTGGACCGCTGCGGGTCCTGTTCGGCGATTTGGTCCAGCTCCTGCCACATCTGCAATTCGTCACCTTGCTCTCCGATCGCAACGGCTCGGGTGAAGCGCGCCTCTTCGGCAAAGGGTCCGTCTGGATCGGATTCGAGCAGTGCGCTCGCAGCACCCACGACGTCACCGTCCGGATCGAGCATCGCGATCGATAGCTGTCTCACAGCGGGCGAAATCGGTGCCATCACCGGAGCGATCTCGAGACTTCGGCTGCGTCGTTCGCGTTCCCGGACGAGTCTCCGATCGGCTTCGGAGCGAAGCGTGGATGCCCGCGCGTCTTCGGGCTTCAACTCCAAAGCGCGATCGGCGTAGACGAGAGCCAGTCGTGTGCGATTGATCTCTAGCGCGCGCTCTGCGCCGCGCAGGGCTCGCGCGTAGAGCGTCTCTGCCAATCCGATGTCTCCCTCCTCGATCAGGAGCTCCAATTCGGCGACTTCGGGAGCGTCCGGATAACGGGCTACGAATTCCTTCCAGTGGGCGAGCGCCTGTCGGCGTTGCAGCGGCAGCGCTTCCTGGTTGTAGAGCTGGATCGCATAGTTGAGCATGGATCTCGCGAGGCGGTAGGGCGCGAGGCTCATCGTCATGATCGACTTGCCGATTGGCTCCGCGAGGGCGTTGAAGGCGCGCCCAAAACTGATCACCCACGCGTCGCGTATTCGCGCAGAGGCGAGCACGAGTGGGTCGTTCTTCTCGGCTTGCGAGAGTCGCTCGCGCAGGGCCGGGTTGAGATCGTCGTTTTCGAGCAGGGCATGGGTCGAATCGCGATAGCCGAGCGAAGAGTCTACGGTCGCGTTGACGAGGTCGGTCGCGACTGGAACGAGCCCAGTCGGGAGATCACCTCCCGTGACGAGCACCGTGTCGATCGCGCGCAAGCGTCGGAGCAGGCGCTCGGCCCGCTCGGCATCGGAGGTCAGGGCTGCGCTCGCCAACTCGGCGGCCGCATAATCGGCGACATCGGGGATGCGGGTCGAAAACTGCACGTTCGGATCGATTGCGCGGCCAATCGGTCGCGCGCCTGGTGATCGACAGCCGGTCAGCCATCCGATGGCCACTACGCCGATCAAGCCGGCGATCCATTTTCGGTCAGGGTGTGAAGCGATCACGATCAATCCGAATCGAAAAGGCCAGAAATGCCTCCAACCGGCGGGACGCCTCGAGCTTTTCGGGCGTTCCGTCTCGGCTGGCCACCATCTCGTACAGCCGCGACGCGCCCTCGACCAGTTCCTGAAAGCGTACTGGATCGAAGAGCAGGCTCTCCGGCGGGTATGTGCTCGAGTATTCTACAGCGAGTTCAGCGTATAGGTCTGCGAGTTCGAGCAGGTGGCGGTTGAAATTCTTGCTGGCTGGGTGTCGGTTGGTTACTCGCTGGAGTTCGCCGATCGCCCGCACGTCGCCGTTCACATCGGTCTTGCGAATGCCCACGAAGTAGTTGGCGCGTGCTACGTCTGCGCGCTCGATCTCTTCTTGGACGATCGGGCTGTGGTGAGTGCCTTCGGCAATCACAGCGAGGTCATCGAGCAGTGCGACTCGCGCCTCGAATTCTGCGAGCACCGAGTCGGGGTCGAGCTCGACGAGTCGGGCGATAGTCTCCGTATCGGAGTCGATGTCCGTCTCGCCCTGGGGCTCGAGTCTCCCGAGTCATCTGAGCGGTTTCGTAAAGAAGGTCACAGATGTCGGCGCTGCGCAGCGCGTCGAGCTTGAGGTCTTTGCTGATGTCCGCGGAGAGCCGGTAGTTTTCAGCGGCGAGATCGAAGGCCCGAAGGCGCTCGAGAGATCGGGCCTTCGCGAACGCAATCACCCCGTCCATATGGCCGGCTCGCAGCGCATCCGGGTGTAACTTTTCGAGGTTTTCCAGGCGCAGCAGCGAACTGCGATAGACGTTTCGACCGGTGAAGTCACGCGCCGGTTGGAATCGGTAGGTGTCGTCATCGATGTGCGCGCGCAGTACGGCGATGATTTCGAGGATGTTTTCCGTGGGCTGGTAGACGGGATCGACTTCCGGAGTCGACGCGCACGCCGCACAAAGCGCAAGTGTCGCGCACGCGAGGGTCGAGTTGCGCAAGAGGTCCCGAGTCTTCATTTCAATCGCGAAGCATACCAAGGCGCGAAAACGGCCGAAGCGGGGCTCCCTCGCCCATGAGCCTGACACCATTCCCGCGGGACCGAGACGCAAGAGCCACTCTCTCCAATTGGGGGCGTTGTTGGGCACACGATTCAGCACGCGAGGTTCGCTTTGGGGAGCCGGGGGGGAGGGCTATTCACTCCAAAGAAATCCGACCCGGCCAACTGGGCCCCGGCTAGTGAAGCTCAAGTACAACCAATTATGGTCTGCCCGGGCACGCAGCCCTTCCCCCCGGCTCCCCAGCGAACGCACTGCAAGCGCGTGAAAAGTAACCACTGCAATCAGCGTCCCGGTCAAAGGAACCGTGACTTGGGTGGGGTGACGGGGGGCTTGAGGGCGACATGGGCCTGAGCCAAGACGGGCCGATAGGCCCGTCGCAGCAAGCGAATCCGTAGGATTCGCCGCCGATGGCCTCCCGTCACCCCGCCCGTGTAACCAACACTCGCATAAGAGTTCGACCAGGAGCGCGGCCCCATGAATGGGATCGTTCGACGCAGCAAGCGAATCCGACTGCTAGCTTCGCTTGCTGCTTGGCTTCTGACGCAGAACAATCGCGTTGAGCATCTTCTCCGTCGCGATCACCGCCGCTGCGAGCTGGTCCGAATCGACGCCGAGGGTCGTGAGGTTGTCTTCGGCATCGCCCTCCGATTTCCAGGTGATCACCGTCTCCACGAGCGCCGTCGTTCGGCCCCCCGGCGGTATTCGCACCCGGAAGTCCGCCAGGCGTGGAACTTCGAGCTGGAGTTTCTTGGCGGCCTTGCGGATCGCGTTCATGAACGCGTCATAGCCGCCGCTACCGTTGGCTTTGGCGGTTGATTTCTTGTTTCGATACGCCAGTACGATCTCCGCCTGCGGGGTTTCGTTCGTTCCGACGACGACCCGATAGGATTCGACCCGAACGCGTTGGTCCGCGGGTGACTTGAGGACGTCCGCGATGATGTACGGGAGATCTTCGACGCTGACCCGGTTCTTGCGCTCGCCGATTTCGACGATCCGCTGAAGGACGAGGGTCTTCTCTTCGGTCCCGAGTGCGATGCCGAGTGCCTTGAGGTTGTGTTCCAGTGAAGCCTTGCCGGCCAGCTTGCCGAGCGCGTAACGCCGCCGTTCGCCGAAGCGGGCCGGTAGCAGCCGGCTCGCGTACAGTTCTCCCTTTGCGTCGCCGTCCGCGTGGATGCCCGCGGTCTGGGTATAGACGTCACGGCCTACGATCGGCGTGTTGTCGGCGACGTCCTTTCCGCTGAAAGTTTCGACCAGGCGCGAAAGTGACGCGAGCCGGGCTTCCTGAACCCCGGTCTGGAATTTAGTGTGGTCGTGAATCGCGGCGACGACTTCCGCCAGTCGCGCGTTTCCTGTGCGCTCGCCGAGGCCGTTCACGCTGGTGTGAACGCCTCGGGCGCCCGCGCGAACGCTCGCCAGGGTATTTGCAGCTGCGAGTCCATAATCGTTGTGGGCGTGAAATTCGAACAGGAGATCGGGCCAGGTCGATACCATCAGTTCGACGTAGCGGGTCACATCTTGCGGTGACAGGATGCCCAGCGTGTCGGCGAGATAGATCCGCTGGGTGCCGAGATCGCGCAGCAGTGTCACCATCGCGAACACGTAATCGAAAGAGTCGCGAACTCCGTTCGACCAATCCTCGAGATAGGCGTTGACCACCAGGCGCTTGCGCTTTGCGGCACGAAAGGTCTGGGTAACGGCGTTGCGGTGTTCCTCGGGAGTCAGATCGAGCTGGACACGGCAGTGGCGTTCGGATCCCTTTGCGAGGAGGTTGATGACCTTCCCGCCGGTTCCCGCGATCCAGTTGGGCGACACGCTGCCGTCGCAGTAGCCGAGAATCTCGACTCGCGGCAGCATGCGCTTTTTTCGCGCCCAATCCACCACGAGGCGCACCGCCTTGCGCTCGCCCTCCGAAACGCGGGTCGAAGCGATTTCGATGCGATCTACCCCCACCTCGGTGAGCAGGAGCCGAGCCAGCTGGAGCTTCTCCGCGGGAAAATAGGAGACGTCGGGAGTCTGCTCTCCATCGCGGAGGGTGGTATCCATCACGGCGATGCGATTTTCATCCAAGCGCTTCAAGCGGTTCTCCGGATCGGGCCGAAAGAATTTTGCGCGAAGTCTCGCGCTGTCAACCTGCGAGGTTTTGCCGACGGAACCCCGGACAGTCTAACCTCGCTTCGTGACCGAGCCCCACCAATCCCTGCCGATCCGGGAAGAAGACCGCGGCCAGCGCCTCGATCGGTTTCTCGCCGAGCATCTGAGGCTCTCGCGCTCACAGGTGCGTCGGCTGCTCGCACGCGGTGCCGTGCGCGTCGGGGGGCGCAGCGTGAATGAAGACTCCAAGGGTTTGTGCCTTCAGCCGGGGCCCGTCGTTGAGGTGACCCCCTTTGCGAGGCCTGCAAACCAGCGGGCACTGCCCACCCCGGATCAGCCGCTCGGGGTGCTCGCACGGGGAAGCGGCTGGCTCGCGGTCGACAAGCCCGCCCGAACTCCCGTCCACCCGCTCCGGGAGGATGAGGCCGACACCGTGTTGAATGCGGTGATCGGCCGATTTCCCGAGATCCACGGTGTGGGCGAGGGCGGCCTACGAAGTGGGGTCGTCCACCGGCTCGACGTCGACACTTCGGGCGTACTGCTCTTTGCGACCGAAGAAGAGGCCTGGCAGCGCTTGCGCGGAGCCTTTCGGGAGCATTCCGTTGAGAAGTCCTATCGCGCGCTCGTGATCGGTGCGCTCGAAGGAGAGGGGAGTCTCGAGGTCGGGCTGGTCACGGCCCGCCACCGGCCCGCGCGGGTGCGTGTGGTCGCCGAAGCGGAAGTCGAACGCGCGCGCGGGGTCCACATCGGCGTGTTGCGTTGGCGTTCACTCGAAGTCTTCGGCGACGTGACGCTCGTTGAAGTGACGCCCAAGACCGGTTTTCTCCACCAAATTCGCGTTTCGCTGGCCCACCTGGGTTTTCCGGTCCTCGGAGACCGCAGCTACGGTCCGGCGTGCGATCCGATCCCCGTGGCACGGCAGATGCTCCACGCCGCTCGTGTGAATTGGGGCGAGGTCGAGGCAAACAGTCCTGATCCCGATGACTTCCGGGCTGCACTCGCGCAGTGCGCGGCGCTTTCCGACCGAGTCTGATCCCGGTCAGCGTTTGCGTAGGAGCGTCAAACCATCTGCAATCGGGAGCATCACGCATTCGACGCGGGAGTCGGCGGCGACGAGGTCATTGAACTTTCGAATCGCCAAGGTGTCTTCGTCGTCTACCGCTGGATTCACGACGGCACCCCTCCAAAGCACGTTGTCGACGAGGATGACGCCACCCTTTCGGATCAGCGGCAGCAGGGCCTCGAAATAGGCGATGGTGCCCGATTTGTCGGCGTCGATGAACGCGAGGTCGAAGCTCGGCTCCCGGGGGAGCTGAGCGAGCGTTTCGATCGCGGGAGCGATGCGCAGATCGATTTTGTGGGCGACTCCCGCTTTTTCCCAGTAGTACCGGCCGACGCTCGTCCATTCTTCGCTCACGTCGCAGCAAATGAGCTCGCCGTCATCGGCGAGTCCGCGTGCGAGACAGAGCGCCGAGTACCCCGTGAATGTTCCGATTTCGATCGCGCGCCGGGCGCCGAGAATCCGGGCGAGGAAGGTCATGAAGGCGCCCTGCTCCGGTGCGATCTGCATGACCGAGATGTTCCCGAGCACTCGGGTTTCATCGATCAATGCGCTTTGGATCTCGTCTGGCGGCGTTCCGTGGGAGACCAGATACGCGTGCAGCTCGGCGGTCATTCGAATGGACTTCGGCGCTTCGCCCATGGAATCCTATTCCCGATCAGCCAGCTCTCGTGTCGCTCTCGGTCTTCAACTGCAACTGCATCGCGAGCGCCTTTTCATCCTCGGCTTCCTGAATCATGCCCTTCGCTTGATAGAGAATCGACAGGTTGGTGTGACTCAAGGGGTCATCGGGTTCGAGTTCGACGATCTTCAGACCTGCCGCGATCGCGCCATCGAGGTCGCCCTTGCGCTTCAACGTCATCGACAAACCATTCCAGGCAATCGCCAGGTCGGGTTCTGCGTTCACCGCGCGCTGATAGCAATCGATCGCTTCGTCGATGCGATCTTCGGCGAAATGTTGGAAGCCTTCTCGGTATAGCGCGCGGGCGTCGGGCACAATCGAATCATAATCCAATCGCCGGATTTCAGCGTTGGTCGAGCCTCTTTTCGGCTTGTCGCAGGAAGGCGTGGATTTCGTGACCGGTTCGGATGTCACCTGCTGCCTCGGCTAGCCCGATTGCTCGAGCAAAGATTTCGGCAGCTTCAGTGGGGGAATCCGATTCGAGTAGGGACCGACCCAGGTCGCGGTGAGCCGCGGAGTCTCCCGGATCGAGTTCGACGGCGCGCCTAAGAGGCTCGACGGCTTCGGCGGGCCTCCCCATTTCCATCAGGCTGCGCCCCAGTCTCACCCAGCTCGGCTGGTCGTTTGGATCGAGTTCGAGAAGCTCCCGGAATCGAGCCACCTGGCTATGGAGGATTTTCGGGTCGTTGTCGGGCAATTGGAGAAGGTTACCGAAGTCGCGTCGGTGCGGCTCGCCGTTCATTCGACCGCCCGTCAGGCCCGCGAATCCTTCGAATTCTCTTTGCGGCGACGGGATCTACTCGGTCCCGTCGTGCCAGCGAACCCTTAGGATTCATTCTGCGGCGCGGGGGCGTGCGCGGTCCCGTCTGGTGCCGTGATTTCCCAATTCGCGGTGTCGACTTGCTTGGCCATTCGGTCAAAGGAGATTAGGATTCTGTCGGATCCCAGGCATAAACCACGACGAAGTGGGACAGTTCGCCCCGCCCTTCCGATCTTTTTCGAGGTCTTCGCAATGCGCAAAACCCGGGTGGTAATCGTCGGAGCGGCAGTTGGCCTCGTTTTTGCTGTGGCTTCTGGGTCGTAGCGACGGCCCGTCAATCGAGGATGGCAGCATCCTGGTGCTCCCGATCGAGGGCCGTTACGTCGAGTCACAGGGTCCCATCGCTGTTGGCACGGATTCTCACGGACGCGGGGATGTCGTTCGCGGCGCTGCTCTCCGAAATGAAGAAGGCGGAGCGCGATGACCGTCTTTCAACGGTGGTTCTGCGCATTCGGAATCTCGGCATCGGCTGGGGGCAGGCCCAGGAGTTGCGAGATGCGATTCGAAGGCTCGAAGAAGCGGGCCGGCATCCGGTCGCGTATCTCGAAGTCGCCGGGTTTGGTGCCAATCTCGAGTACTACGTGGCGAGTGCGGCCGACGAAGTCCAGATCGCTCCTGCTGGTTTCGGTGGTGTGGTTGGCCTCGCGGGTGAGTATTTCTTTCTGGGTCAGATGTGGAAGAAATTTGGAATCGAATTTGATGTCGCACGCGCTGGCCGATACAAGAGTGCCGTCGAGACTTTGACTGGTGACGAGATGTCGGACGCGTATCGCGAGTCTGCGAACTCCCTCCTCGATTCCATCAACCACCAGTTCATTTCTGGGATTGCGGAAAGTCGCGGCCTGACCCCCACGACCGTGCGAGCCATCATCGATATCGCACCGATGACGCCCCACGATATGGTTAAGCACGGCCTCGTCGATGAGATCGCGTTCTTCGACGAACTTCTCGAATCGTTCGATGGGTCGATCGTAGAGGCGAGAGACTACGCGCAGGTCGATCCCGCGAGCCTGGGATTCGATCCCGTCGCCCAGTTCGCTTTGGTCTACGGAAGCGGCAACGTCGTTGTCGGCAAGGGGAGGGCGAGTTCCAGGGGAAACCCGGTGATGGCATCGGACACCGTGGCGGACGCCCTCGAAGCGGCGGCCGACGATCCCGAGATCGACGCGATCATCTTCCGAATCGACAGCCCCGGTGGATCGGTGCTCGCAGCGGACATCATCTGGAGATCGGTGGAAGTTGCGAAGCGGAGCGGCAAGCCCCTGATTGCTTCGTTTTCGAATGTCGCGGCATCGGGTGGCTATTACGTCGCCGCCGGTGCGGATGCGATCCTCGCCCCACCTGCAAGCGTGACGGGTTCGATCGGTGTCTTCGCGATCAGGCCTGTATTGAAGGAACTTCTCGACAAGCTCGACATCAACGTGGAGAGGATGACGCGAGGCGCGCACGCGGATCTCCTGCACGCCTCGCAGCCGCTATCGCCGGAGACCGCTGCGATTCTGGATCGCGAGATCGAAGCGATCTACCGGCTCTTCATCGAACGGGTCGCGGAGGGGCGCGAGCTCGATTTGCAGAAGGTTGACGGTGTCGCTCAAGGGCGGGTCTGGACGGGAGAACAGGCATTCGAGCGCGGCCTGATCGACGAACTCGGCGGTCTGAGCCAGGCGGTCTTGCGCGCCAAACGGGCGCTAGACCTCGATGCGGACGCGGACGTCGCGCTGGTTCCCTACCCCGACGTGAGTTCGCTCGCCGATCAGCTGACTGATACGCTGAGGCGAGTATCCCTGGAAGCCATACCGGCTTCGTCGCTGGAGGGCCTTGCCGAGCGATTGCAGACCTGGTTCGAGGCGGCTCCGGTGGAAGCGCCGGCACTGGTTCCACCGTTCGCGTTCGACATCAGGTAGTGTCGAGCGAAAAAGAGAGGTTCCGTCGTGCGGCTCGAAAAGAAATTTGAGGTCGATCGATCACCGGAATTCGCTTCCCGCATTGCGTCCCTCGACGGAACCCTCCTTCGCCTGTTTGCAGATGCAAAGACCGAGATCGTGGAGCGTGAGGGCGATCGACGAACTACCCAGACGCACTACAACGCGCTCGGCCGGGACGGTGTCGCGACGTTTCACTTTCACTCCCTTCCCGACGGCCGCATCTCGTTCGAGAAGGTTTGCGATGGAAACGTGTGGCAGGAGCTCTCCGGAACGGTTCTGTTTGAAAAGCGAGGCGCTGGAACGCAGGTGACGTTGAAGATGGTTGGGCGGACGAAAGCGCTCGTTCCGGAGTTCGCGATTCGCTCGCCGATGCGAGACCAGATCGAGCAGATGGCATCGTCACTGCGAGCGTGCATAGAAGCCTCCGAAACCGACTAAGAGGTTGGCCCGAGATTCGGGACAGCCGACGCTTGGTCGAACGCAGGTTTTCAATGGCCACTTTGATCGCCGAAGATGGCGTTGTTCTCTACGCGGAAACCCACGGTGACGGGATTCCCGTGATCTTGTCGAACGGGCTGTGCACGACCTGCGAGAATTTTCGGCCGCAGGTAGAGGCTTTCATCGACGCGGGCGTCCAGCTGATCCTCTGGGATTATCGAGGACACGGTCGTTCCGAATCTCCCGATGACCCCGCCGCCTATACGCTCGATCGCGTCTTGAGCGACCTCGGTCGCGTGCTCGATTGGGCGGCGCCAGGAAGGCGGGCCGTGGTGGGAGGGGTCTCGTTCGGGGGGTTGGCGTCGTTGCACTTTTCGCACAAATACCCCGAGCGGGCGCGTGGCCTGATCCTGATCGCGACCGGACCGGGCTTCAAGAATCCCGCAGCTGCGGCGCGTTGGTCGGAATTGACCGAGAGATCGGCGTCGCTGATCGAAAACGAAGGATCGTCGGCCTTTGTGAAGAGCCGAGCCGCTCCTAGCTTGATAGGCCTCAGCCCGGACCTACCAGCCGCCCAGGCTGCGGCCCACGCGATTGCCCGTCAGGATCCCGTTGGCCTCGTGCATTTCCAACGGCAGATCGCCGCCCATGTGCCACCGATCATCGATGAACTCTCCGAGTTCGACTGCCCCGTGCTGGTCGCTGTGGGAGAAAAGGACAGCGCTTTTTTGCGCGCGGCAGATCTCATGACTGCCCGCTTGCCTCGGGTGGAGCGCGCGACGATTCCGGGCGCGGGTCACATGGTGAACATCGACGAAAGTGAGGTATTCAACGCGATCGCCCTGCGGTTTCTCGGGAAGATCGCCACCGAAACCCCCGAATGAGCGATCATCCGTTTGCAGTGTCGACTTCCATCTTCTGGAGCGTTTTTAGACCACCCGGCACGTGAAACGCCCGCAAGCCTTCTTTTCGCATGAACTCGGCGAGGTGTGCGCTCTTGAGTCCGATCTCGCAGTAGAGCACGTAGGTCTTGCTGCGGTCGAAGCTCGCATAGGTCTTGAGGGCCTGTCCAAAATCCAACTGCAGTGCATCGGGCCAATGCCAGCCCTGGTATTCCGGCTTCGAGCGTAGGTCGATCACGGTGGCGTCGACCGGAATGCGATCGACCTCGAGGTCGGGAATCCCCAGCGTCTCCAGGTCTAATTCGCTCAGCTTGAAGATTTTTCGCGTTGCTACCGCGGTTTCGATGATCGACAGGTCGATCTTGGCTTCCTCCGCCTCGATGGCCTCGAGGGTTGCCGCGGTCGACGGGCGGGTTGGCACCATCGCGCAGTATTCACCGACGATCTTGGACAGATCGTAGGTGCCGATGAGGCGAGCGGTGTCGATGATCTGGTCTTTGTTGGAACCGATCAGCGGGCGCAGGATCGTTTCGGTCGTAGCCCGCGAAATCACTGCGAGGTTGGGCAGCGTCTGGGAGGACACCTGACCCACCGCCTCTCCCGTGATGATCGCCGATGCGCGGCGCTCGCGAACCAGGATCTCGGCCGCGCGTACCATCAGGCGCTTCAAGAGCACCTGCCAATAACGCGCTTGGGTTTTCGCTCGAAGTTCTTCGGTCAGGGCCCCGAAGTCGATTGCGTGAAGGCGCGGTTGGTCGCCGTAAGACCAGCGATCAGCGAGCACCTTGGCGACCCGAAGGACGCCTTGTTGGTGGGTTTCGCCGCCGAGATTGCAAAACGCGTAATCGATCCGAACGCCGCGCTTCAACAACTGCCAGGCCGCAACCGCGGAGTCGAAGCCGCCCGACAACAACGTGATAGCGTGCCCGCTCGCTCCGATTGGAAGGCCTCCGTGGCAAGCAACGCGCTCGGAAAAGAAGTAGGCGTCGCCTCCAATCAACTCGATAGAGACCGTTTCTTCGGGATTGCCCAGGTCGACTCCCGCTGAGCGGGCGAGCAGGCGGGTTCCCAGTTCTCGCTCGATATCCGAGGGGAGCAGCGCGATCTTCGAGCGCTCTCCGACCCTTCGCGCCCGGACCGCAAAGCGCTTGCCGGTCACGCGGTTTCCAAAGAGTTCTTCGCCGGCGTCGACGAGTCGTTCGATGCTGTCCGCGGGGTGCCGCTCGACCAGGGAGATCGACTGGATGCCGAAGATTCGGGTCAGAACCGACGCGCAGGCCGCGTCGGGAAGCTCGACGAAGATCCGGTTGTGGGTATCGCGAATGCGGGGCTCGAGGCCCTCCGCGAGGAGGGCTTTTCGCAGATTCGCGACCAGGCGTTGGACGAATTGCGAACGTGTTGCGCGCGCTTTGGTCCCGATCTCTCCTGCATAGCGGAGGAGCGCCAGTTGGGGGTTCGGGGGATCCGCCACGGCCGATCAGTTGCAAAAGCGGTAGAGGAAGCCGCCAAACAGCAGCAGGATCCACAAGGCAATCTTGGGTACCAGGGATACAACCGAAGGCGGGGTCTCTTCGCCTTCCTCGTCCGCCTCGCCGAGTTCCGTCCCGATGAGGGCCGCCAATGCCGCCCGCCGCGGATCTTGCACGCCGCGGGAGATCAATCCGCCGCAGTGAACGCAGCGCCGGGTTCCCACCGGAGCGGTGACATTACACTGATAACAGTAGACCTCATAGGGGTTCTGGGGGCCGGGGGCGCGCATCGAGGTGATGGTATCGAATCTCCCTCCGAATTCCGGCGTGCTCGCTCGACCCAGCGGAGCGCACCTGCCTCGCGGGTGAGGGCCGCGAGCCGCAGGGTGTGCCGCCTTATCCGTTCAGACCGACCGCCGGGCCAGATTGAGGCGTAAAGAGCACCCTTCAAAATGCCGATCTACGCTCCGAGATGCGGGACACCTCGTTGCTACAGCTCGCCGTCAATGGTCATCAGGGGCGCTATCGGGTGCGGTTGCTCGAGAATCCGGAGCTTCGCGAGAGCGGAATCGCCCACGGTGATCCCGCGGATCCGGGTGTCGTTGAATGGTCCGCGATCCGCTGGGCGCTGGCCGCCGAAGTAGGGGAGCCCGAGGGCGTTCGAACCATCATCTTCGACCTCGTGGTGGATCGGATTTTCGGGCCGGACGGCAGCGCATTCGAGATCCGCAGGCTTGATGCGGAACCTGGCGAGGATGCAATGAAATGGGCCACAGCAATCGATCGGGCGCTCGCGCCTGAACTGTCGGCTCCGTCGATCAAGAGCCTCGCCGCAGAGGGCTCACCGAGCCGCTGGTACCAGGATCTCGAAGAGTTCGAAGCCGCCGCCCTCGAATCCCTCGACTCGTGACCCGCTAGGAGTGTGGCCCATTGGGTCACGCGGCGCCGCCAGCGACGGTCGAAGACATTCCCAGTGAGCTGCGCGCGACCGCTGCTTTGCGCGGAAATTTGCAGATTGCACCCGCCGATTTGGTGGGCGTGTTGCCGCTTGCGGTTGGATCACACCGCCGAAAATTGCTACCCAATTGTGTCCACTTCCAAACCGCCTTGTCGTGTCTCGACGAGGCTGGATTCGAGGAGAAGAGCAAGTGAGTGAAATTCCCGCCGCCGCGTCGCGGTCCTCGGTGCCACTGGCGTCGCTGGGCAGCAATTTCTCGTCTCCCTCGACCAGCACCCGTGGTTCGAGGTCGTTGCGCTCGCGGCCAGCGAGCGAAGCGCCGGCAAGCCCTATATCGATGCGATCACGGGGCCCGGCGGCCATGTGAGTTGGGCGTCGATCACCCGCCCCAGTCGTTTTCCCAGGTGCGGGTGATCGACGCCGCGAAGTTGGACCTCGATGGGGTCGACATGATTTTCTCGTCCGTCGAAAGCGACGCGGCCCGAGCCCTGGAGGAGAAATTCGCTCCACGCGTACCGGTCGTCTCGACCTCGTCGGCTTTCCGATACGAGGACGACGTTCCGATCATCGTGCCTGGCGTCAACTGCGATCACGCGGGTCTGATCAAGCGCCAACAGCGGGAGCGGGGTTGGAAGGGCTTTGTAGTGCCGATCCCCAACTGCACCACGACCGGCTTGGTGGTGGCGCTCGCGCCGCTGGCTCGGGCTTTTGGTCTGCGCAGCGCGATCGTCACCTCGATGCAGGCGCTCTCAGGGGCGGGTCGCAGCCCGGGGGTCGGCGCGATGGATGTCCTCGACAACATTCTGCCCTACATCCCGAAGGAAGAGGAGAAGGTGCGGACCGAAACCTCGAAGATTCTCGGGACGCTCGATGGGGATCAGATCGTCCCGCTCGACATCCCGGTTGCAGCAACCTGCACCCGAGTCAATGTCAGGGATGGCCACACCCTGTGTGTCACCGCGAGCCTGGGCCGGCCGGCGGCGCTGGACGAGGTTGCGGAC
>PVMK01114873.1_pt1 | contig 18514 bp, 12 predicted proteins | sample 1853481 | NCBI WGS metagenome assembly PVMK01 (sample SAMN08533507, study PRJNA380276) | Marine sediment metagenome, whole genome shotgun sequencing project. | reverse complement strand
GGCGCGCCCCTGGATCGTGGTGCCGCCGGGCGGTGTCCGCGCCGCGCTCGCGCCCCTGCCGCCCGCCGCCCGGCGCCTGGCGCCGGAAGCGGCCGAGCTTCTGGAGCGCCTCGGCCTGCGCCGCCTGGAGGCGTTGTTCGAGTTGCCGCCGGCGGCGCTCGCGCCGCGCGTCGGGCCCGGGGTGGCGCGCCGCCTGGCCCAGGCGCTTGGCGCCGGGCCGGAGCCGATCTCGCCGCGCCGGCCGGTATCGGCGCAACTCGTGCGCCGGGTCTTCGCCGAGCCCATCGTCGCCGCCAGTGACATCGCCCGCGCGCTCGAAGGCTTGCTCGCCGCGCTGTGTCGCGACCTCGAAGCGGCCGGGCTCGGCGCCCGCCGGCTCGAACTGGCCGGCCACCGGGTCGACGGCGGTACGCGCCGCCTGCGGCTCGGCACCGGCCGGCCGAACCGCGACCCGGCGCACCTCGCGCGCCTGTTCGCGCCGCAACTGGAACGGCTCGATCCCGGTTTCGGCATCGAGGTCATGACCCTGGCCGCGACCGCGACCCAGGAGCTGAGCGCCCTGCAACTGGTCCTCGCCACGGCCGGTGAAGAGGATGCCCCAGGGGTAACCGGAGAAAACGCCGATCCGGAACTCGCGGAGTTGATCGACCGCCTGAATAACCGTTTAGGCCCGGACAGCGTGGCGCGCCCGGCCCCGCGCGCGAGCCACGTTCCCGAGCGCGCGGTGGCGCCGGCACCGGCCCTGCGCGAAACCTCGGCCGCCTGGGATGGCGCCACGCGCGATTTGGGGGGCGGATCGGCGCCAGGGTCTGCTTTCGGGGCCGCGGCTCTTTCACGCCCTTTGCGCCCCTTGCGCCTGTTGCCGCGGCCGGAACCGGTCGAGGCGGTTGCGTTGCTGCCCGATCACTCGCCGGCGCGGTTCCGCTGGCGCCGGCTCGGCCACGAGGTCGTCCGCGCCGAGGGACCGGAGCGCATCGAGCCCGAATGGTGGCATCCCCGCCCCGATCTGGCCGAGGAACCGGCACGCGACTACTTCCGGGTCGAGGTCACGGACGGCCGCCGCTACTGGCTGTACCGCGCGGACGGCGACTGGTTCCTGCACGGGGTGTTCGGGTGAGGACCGCTTACGCCGAGCTGCAGGTCACCAGCAATTACTCCTTCTTGCGTGGCGGCTCGCATCCGGACGAGTTGGTGTTGAGCGCCAAGGCGCTGGGGCTGGCCGCGCTCGGCATCGCCGACCGCAATACCCTCGCCGGGGTGGTGCGCGCCCACGTCGCCGCCAAGCAGGCCGGGCTCAAGCTGCTGGTCGGCGCGCGGCTGGTGCCCGAGGACGGGCCGGAGCTGCTGTGCTACCCCTGCGACCGCGCCGCCTACGGCCGGCTGTGCCGGTTGCTGACGCTGGGCAAGCGGCGCGCCGAGAAGGGCGCGTGCCGCTTCACCCTGGCCGAGATCGAGGACCATGGCGCCGGCCAGGTCTTCATCGTGCTGCCGCCCGGCGGACCGGACGCGCCGGATGCGCCGGACCCCGGGGGGGTTCCGCGAAACCCTGGCGCGCCTGGGCCGGCGTTTCCCTGGGTCGTGTTATCTGGCCGGGCAGGTCCTCTACCGCGGCGACGACGCGCGCGCGCTTTCGCGTTTGAACGACCTGGCCGCGGCCTGCAAGACGCCATTGGTTGCGAGCAACGACGTGCGCCTGCATACCCCCGCGCGCCGGGCGCTCTTGGACGCGCTGACCTGCGTGCGCGAGCACTGCACCATCGACGCGGCCGGCTTCCGGCTCGCGGCCAACGCCGAGCGCCACCTCAAGAACCCGGCCGAGATGGCGCGCCTGTTCCGCGACTATCCGGACGCGATCGCGCGCACGATCGAGATCGCCGAGCGCTGCCGCTTCAACCTCGACGCGCTCAGGTACGAATACCCCGAGGAACTGACCGATTCCGGGCGCGGCCCCCAGGAGGAGCTTGCGCATCAGACCCGGATCGGCGCGGCGGCGCGCTATCCCGGCGGCGTGCCGGGCGCGGTTCAGGCGACTCTCGACCACGAGCTCGCATTGATCGGCCAGCTCGGATACGCGCCTTACTTTCTGACCGTGCACGACATCGTGCGCTTCGCCCGCGCGCGCGGCATCCTGTGCCAGGGCCGCGGTTCGGCGGCCAACTCGGCGGTCTGCTACTGCCTCGGCGTCACCGCGGTCGACCCGGCGCGCGTGGACTTGCTGTTCGAGCGCTTCGTCAGCGCCGAGCGCGACGAGCCGCCCGACATCGACGTCGACTTCGAGCACGAGCGCCGCGAAGAGGTGATCCAGTACATCTACGCCAAATACGGCCGCGACCGCGCCGGCCTCGCCGCCACGGTGATCTGCTACCGCGGGCGCGGCGCGCTGCGCGACATCGGCAAGGCCATGGGGCTCAGCGAGGACACGCTCTCGGCGCTCTCGGGCCTGGTCTGGGGCTGGAGCCGGGACGGCGTCGAGGACGCCGACCTGCGCGAACTCGGCCTCGATCCGAACGAGCGCCGGCTGCGCCGGACCCTTGAGCTGGTGCGCGAGGCCTACGGCTTCCCACGCCACCTGTCCCAGCACGTCGGCGGTTTCGTCATGACCCGCGGCCGCCTCGACGAGCTGGTGCCGATCGAGAACGCCGCCATGGCGGACCGCACGGTCATCGAGTGGGACAAGGACGACCTCGACGCCCTCGGGATCTTGAAAGTCGATGTGCTCGGCCTGGGCATGCTGACCTGCCTGCGCAAGGGCTTCGAGCTGCTCGCCCGGCACAGCGGCCAGCGCTACGACCTGGCCACGGTGCCGGCCGAGGATGGGGCCGTCTACGACATGCTGTGCCGGGGCGATTCGCTCGGCGTGTTCCAGGTCGAAAGCCGGGCCCAGATGTCCATGCTGCCGCGGCTCAAGCCGCGCGGCTTCTACGGCTGGTGATCGAGGTCGCGATCGTGCGCCCCGGGCCGATTCAGGGCGATATGGTCCATCCCTACCTGCGCCGGCGCAATGGCGAGGAGAAGGTCGACTACCCTTCCAAGGCGCTCGAAGCGGTGCTCGGCAAGACCCTCGGCGTGCCGCTGTTCCAGGAGCAGGCGATGAAGATAGCCATCGTCGGCGCCGGCTTCACGCCGCCCGAGGCCGACCAGTTGCGCCGTGCCATGGCGACCTTCCGCCACACCGGCACCATTCATAGCTTCCGCGACAAGATGATCGACGGCATGATCGCACGCGGCTACGACCGCGACTTCGCCGAGCGCTGCTTCCGCCAGATCGAGGGCTTCGGCAGCTACGGCTTCCCGGAGAGCCACGCCGCCAGCTTCGCGCTTCTGGTCTACGTCTCGGCCTGGTTCAAGCGCCACCATCCGGCGGTGTTCGCCGCGGCGCTCTTGAACAGCCAACCCATGGGCTTTTATGCCCCGGCGCAGATCATCCGCGACGCGCGCGCCCACGGTGTCGAGGCGCGCGCCGTGGACGTCAATCTGAGCGACTGGGACTGCACTCTGGAGCCGGCTCTGCCCGGAGGAGCGGAGCGTGGCGAGCCGAGTCCTTCCGATGGCCTGGCTCTGCGCCTGGGGCTGCGTCAGGTCAAGGGGCTAGGGGCGGCCGAGGCCGAAGCACTGCTCGCCCAGCGCGGCAACGGCTACGCCGAGCCGCGCGCGCTGTGGCGCCGCGCCGGGCTCGGCAGCCGGGCGCTCGAAGCCTTGGCGCGGGCCGACGCCTTCCGCTCCCTCGGCCTCGACCGGCGCCAGGCGCTCTGGGCGATCAAGGGACTTCCGGGCGCGGGCGTCAAACCGGCGGATGCGCTGCCGCTGTTCGCCGCCGCGCGCGCCGAGGAGCTGGGCGAGGAGCCGGCCGTCGCGCTGCCGGAGATGCGCCTGAGCGAACACGTGGTCGACGACTACGCGAGCCTGCGCTTTTCGCTCAAGGCGCACCCGGTTTCCTTCCTGCGCGCGGAATTGCGCGAACGCGGCATGGTCGAGGCGGCGCGCCTCGCCGAGCTGCCCAACGACGGGCCGGTCAAGGTCGCCGGCCTGGTGCTGGTGCGTCAACGCCCGGGCACCGCCAAGGGCGTGATCTTCGCGACGCTCGAGGACGAGACCGGGGTGATCAACGCGATCGTCTGGCCCGATCTCTTCGCGCGCCAGCGCAAGGTGATCCTGAGCGCGCGCCTGCTCGGCATCGAAGGGCGCCTGCAGCGCGAAGGCCTGGTCATCCACGTGATCGCCAAGAACCTGATCGACCTGAGCCCCTATCTCGCCACCTTGAGCGCCCCCGAAGACGCGCCCCAGGCGGCGTCCCCGACGGCACCACCCGGTGACGCGGGCATCCTCTACCCCTCGCGGAATTTCAGATAGCGCGTCCCAAATGGCCCAGCGCTGGTTCCTCGGAGTTCCTGTGCTAAAATGAGTCGATCGACGTATCGTAATTGAAACGGGAACGGGCGTGGACGTTAGAACGTGGCTGGCAGGACTCGGGCTGGAAAACTACGCCGAGGCCTTCGCCGACAACGACATCGATGGCGCAACACTGGCGGCGTTGACCGCCGAGGACCTCAAAGAAGTCGGGGTCGCCTCGGTCGGCCACCGGCGCAAGTTGCTCGAGGCGATCGCCGCGCTGACCAACGGCGAGGCCGAGGCCGCGCCGGTGCCGGACGATCGGGCCGCGCTCTCGGCCGAGCAACGCCAGGTCACCGTGCTGTTCGCCGACCTTTCTGGCTTCACCAAGCTCTCGGATGAGTTAGGGGCGGAGGCGACCCACGCGCTGCTCAACCGCTACTTCGAAACCGTGGACGCTGTCGTCGAGGGCTACGGCGGCAGCATCGACAAACACATGGGCGACAACGTCATGGCGGTGTTCGGCGCGCCGGTCGCCCATTCCGACGATCCCGAACGCGCGTTGCGCGCGGCGCTCGACATCCACCCGGCCGTGGCCGAGCTGTCCAAGGAGTTCGGCCGCGACTTGCGGACCCATATCGGCATCGCCAGCGGCCAAGTGGTGGCCAGCGGCACCGGCAGCGACGCGCACCGCGAATATACGGTCACCGGCAACTCCGTGAACCTGGCCTCGCGCCTGCAGGATAAGGCCGAAAGCGGCGAGACTCTGATCTCGCAAGCCGTCCATCGCGCGGTCATGGACGCGGTCGAATGCGTGCCCATGGGCGAGATTGAGGTCAAGGGTTTCACCGAGCCGGTGCCGGTCTGGCGACTCCAGGGACTCCGCAGCGATGTCTCCGGCGCCCGGCATGGCCCCTTCGTCGGCCGCCGGGCCGAGCGGCGCCAATTCGATGCGTTGATCCAGGAGTGCCTGGAGACAGGCAGCGGCCAAACGATCCTGGCGCGCGGCGAGGCCGGCATCGGCAAGACCCGGCTGGTCGAGGAATTCGCGGCGCTTGCCGCGGCCAGCGGCTTCGCCCACCACAAGGGGCTGGTGCTCGATTTCGGCGTCGGCAAGGGTCAGGACGCGGTCCGGGCCCTGGTGCGCAGCCTGCTCGGTCTGGCTGGAGGCGGCGACAAGGCGGCGCGCGCGGCCGCGGCGGACCGGGCGGTCGCGGCGGGTTGGTTGGAGGCGGATGCGCGGGTATTCCTGAACGACCTGCTGGATCTGCCGCAACCCAGGGAGTTGCGCGCGCTCTACGATGCCATGGACAATGCGACCCGCAATGGCGGCAAGCGGGCGGCGGTCGCCGATCTGGTTCGTGGATCGAGCGCGGCCCAACCGATTTTGGTCGCGGTCGAGGACATCCACTGGGCCGATGCGTTGACCCTCGCGCAGCTGGCGGGGATCGCCGCGACGGTCGCGGATTGTCGGGCGGTCCTGGTCATGACCTCGCGGGTCGAGGGCGATCCGCTCGATCAGGCTTGGCGCGCCTCGCTCGGTGGCAGCCCACTGACCACGATGGATCTGCAGCCGCTGCGCGCGGCCGAGGCCGAGGAACTGGCCGGCGGTTTGGTCGAGACCGGCAGCAGCTTCGTCCGCGATTGCATCGCCCGCGCCGAGGGCAACCCGCTGTTCCTGGAGCAGTTGCTGCACAACGCCGAAGAGGGCGCGCTGACCGAGGTGCCGGGCTCGATCCAGAGCCTGGTGCTGGCGCGCATGGATCGGCTGGAACACCACGATAAGCAGGCCTTGCAGGCTGCCTCGGTGCTCGGCCAACGCTTCGCGCCCGATGCGCTGCGTTCTCTGCTGGAGGACATGGCCTACGACGGCAAGGCGCTGGTCGAGCATTACCTGATCCGGCCCGAGGGCGACGGTTATCTCTTCGCCCATGCGCTCATTCAGGAGGGTGTCTATTCGTCCCTGCTCCAGGCCCGGAAACGGGAGCTGCACCGGCGCGCGGCGGATTGGTTCGCCGATCACGACCCGCTGCTCTATGCCGAACACCTGGACCGCGCCGACGACCCAAAGGCGCCGAAGGCATATTTGGAAGCTGCGGAAGGTCAGGCTGGCTTGTACCATTTTGAAAGGGCACAGCAGTTGGTCGCGCGCGGACTGGAGATAACCCAGGACGATACGACCAAATTTACACTGATGAATTTTTCCGGAGAACTGTTCCTCAATGCGGGGCAAGGACAGGCGGCCGTCGAGATATTTCGAGCGGCACTCGACAGTGCGGAGAATGAATTCCAAACCTGCCACGCTCTGATCGGACTCGCTTCCGGCATGCGGCTTACCGACGAACTCGACGGGGCTTTGCGGGTACTCGACCGAGCGGAAGGCCCCGCCAAATCTAATGAACTTAAACTGGAACTCGCGAGATTGCACCACCTTCGCGGCAACCTCTATTTTCCCCTCGGTAATATCGATGGTTGCCGCAAAGAGCATGAATTGGCGCTCAAGTACGCTCAAAAGGCCGGATCACCGGAGTGGGAGGCTCAGGCACTCGGTGGGCTCGGGGATGCCGAATATGCCCGGGGTCGGCTGCTAACCGCTCACAAGGTGCTTATTCTCTGTGTTGAATTGTGCCGCGAGCACGGATTTGGCCGCATTCATGCGGCAAACCTGTGTATGGTTGGAGGCGGCGGCACGTACCATTACATGCTCGACCTCGACGCCGCACTCACAGCATCGTTGTCCGCCATAGAAATGAGCGAAAAGTTCGGCCACGACCGTGCCGCTCTCAACTCCCATTTCAGCGCATCGCAGGTCTACTTCGATATGGGTGAACTGTCGAAAGCCGAGTTGCATGTAAAGCGAATGAAGGCGCTGGCCGAGCGCATCGGTACGCGACGTTTCATGGCCCGTGGCCTTCATCACGAGGGCCGAATTCGATTGGCGCAGGGGAATCGCCGCGAATCCGTGAAGTTATGCAGAACGGCCATGAAAATCAGCCGCGAGACGGGTACCGGCTATTGCGGTCCCCTTATCCTTGCCACACTGGCGCGCGCGACTGACGATGCGGATGAACGAGCCGAAGCGTTGTCGGAGGGCGAGCGGATGCTGGATGAGGGCAGCATCAGTCACAACTATTACGAATTTTACATCGAAGGCATGGAAGACGCCTTGGAGAGGCAGGATTGGAGGATGGTCGAGCGATACGCCGAGGCAATGAAGGCGTTCACGAGCATTGAACCCCTTCCGCGAACCGACTTCTTCATCGCCCGGGGCCGGGCGCTCGCCGCCTTCGGCCGAGGAGGGCAGGACGGGGCGACGATCGACGAGCTCCGGCGCCTGCGCGACGAGGCGGATCGGTCGGTCTGGCGACCGCTTTGCCGGCGCTAGATGGGGCGCTCGGCGCGGTGTGAACGGCGCGGGAATGCACCCAATAATCGGAGGACGAAACATGCTGCGGACCGCGATTGCGGGCAGCCTGCCCAAGCCGGCCTGGCTGGCGGAGCCGGAGGCGCTTTGGGCGCCCTGGCGGCTCGCGGGCGACGACCTGGTCCGGGGTCAGCGCGACGCCGCGCTGGTCTGGATCAAGACCCTCGAGGACGCGGGCATCGACACGGTCGGCGAGGGCGAGCAGTTCCGCGAGCACTTCGTCCACGGTTTCCTGCAAAGATCGACGGCATCGACTGGGACCGCAAGACCGCGATGGGCATCCGCGCCGACCGCTACACCGTGGAGGTGCCGACCGTGACCGAAACGCTGCGCCGTCGGGGTTCGGTGCACGGCGAAGAGGCGCGCTTCGCCCGCGCCCACACCGACCACAAGCTCAAGTTCACCCTGCCGGGGCCGATGACCATCTGCGACACCATCGCCGACGCCCACTACGGCAAGCGCGCCGACATGGCGATGGCGTTCGCGGCGCTGCTCAACGAGGAGGCGCGCGAGCTGGAAGCCATCGGCGTCGACGTGATCCAGTTCGACGAGCCGGCATTCAACGTGTTCATGGACGAGGTCAAGGACTGGGGCATCGCAGCGCTGCACCGCGCCATCGAGGGCCTGAACTGCACCACCGCGGTGCACATCTGCTACGGCTACGGCATCGAGGCCAATATCGAGTGGAAGAAGACCCTGGGCGGCGAGTGGCGCCAGTACGAGGAGATCTTCCCGGCGCTCAACGCGAGCCGCATCGGCCAGGTCTCGCTGGAATGCGCCAACTCCAAGGTGCCGCTTTCGCTAATCGGCCTGCTCAAGGACAAGGAGGTCATGGTCGGCGCCATCGATGTCGCCTCGCTCGAGGTCGAGACCCCGGAACAGGTCGCGGCGACGATCAAGGGCGCCATGGAATTCGTCGATCCCGAACGCATGCTGCCCTGCACCAACTGCGGCATGGCGCCGCTGCCGCGCCGGATCGCCGAGGGCAAGATCGTGGCGCTCGGCGCCGGCGCGCGCCTGATGCGCAAGGAGCTCGGCGGGGCGTGAGGTGTTAGCTCTCCGCGCGCAGCGCGCTCAGCGCTTCGGGGAAGACCTCGGCGAAGGCGGCGCGCTCCTCGGGCAAGCCGACCGAGACTCGCACGAAATGATCTAGCGGCGGCACCGCGGGGCGGCGCACGAATACGCCGCGCGCTTCCAACAGTTCGACCATGCGGACCGAATTCTCGGCGCTTCCCAGATCGATGGCGACGAAGTTGGTCAGCGAGGGGATGAAGGCCAAGTTGTGGTGGCGCGCGAGCGCCTCGTAGTCGCGTCTTCCCTCGGCGACCTGGCGCACCACGCCCGCGGCGAAGCCGGGATCGTCGAGCGAGGCCAGTGCCGCCACCTGGGACAAGCGCCCGACACCGAAATGCAGGCGGATTTTCTGGAACGCCGCGATCAATCCCTCGGCCGCGATGCCGTAGCCCAGGCGCAGGCCCGCCATGCCGTGGGCCTTGGAGAAGGTGCGCAGGCGAATGAGCCGCGGGTCCGCGCCGTCGAGCGGCGCCAGCTCGCCGGGCGGCGCGAACTCGGCGTAGGCCTCGTCGAGCACGAAGAGGCAGCCCTCGGGCAGGTCGCCGAGCGCGGCCTCGATCGCGGCGCGGCCCAGGAAAGTGCCGCTCGGATTGTCCGGATTGGCGAGATAAAGCAGCTTGGCGCTGGTGCGCCGCGCGGCCGCCAGCAGCCCGTCCAGGTCGTTATGGCAGTCGCCGCGGTAGGGCACGAACTCGAGCCGGCCGCCGTAACCGGTGACGTGATAGTTGAAGGTCGGATAGGCGCCGGCCGAGGTCACGATGGCGTCGCCGGGATCGGTGACCGCGCGCACGATCACGCCCAGCAGGCCGTCGATGCCCTCGCCCACGACCAGGTTGTCCATGGCGACGCCGAGCTCGGCGGCGAGGCGTTCGCGCAGCTCGAAATGCTCCGGATCGCAGTACCACGAGACCCGGTCGAGTTCGGCCGCCATGGCCGCTTTGGCCTTGGGCGAGACGCCGAAGGCGCTCTCGTTGGCGCCGAGGCGTAAGTCGAAGGGCGCGCCCCGGCGCCGCTCGATGGTCTCCGGTCCGACGAACGGCGTCATCGCCGGCACCTGGGACACGATCTTGGAGTAGGGAACGGACATCGGAAAGATCCTCAATGACGGCGGTGCGCGCCCCGGTCAGGACCCCGCTGCTTGCGCTCGCCGCCCAATGAAATCCGCGAACCGAAACGCCCGGTCGGGGTTGATGGCGTTATGGGGCAGGACCCCCTTGGAAACCGCCCGGACCTGCGCGACGGTTTCCAGCGCCTGGGATTCGATGGCCGCCGGGGTCTGCCCGCCAACGTGGGGCGTCGCGATTACGTTGGGCAGTCGGGCCAGGCGGGGCGACGGCTTCTGATCGGCGGCGCGCCCCACGTCCAGGGCCGCGCCGGCGATGCGGCCACCTATCAGGGCCTCTTCCAAGGCGGCCTCGTCGACCAGATTGCCCCTCGAGACGTTGATGAAATAGGCGCTGTCCTTCATCGCCGCGAAGGCCGTTTCGCCAATCAGATTTTCGGTTTCCGGCGTCGCGGTGGCCAGGCAGTGCACGAAATCGCTCGCGCTCAACAGCGCCTCCAAGCCGGTTTGCCGGACCGAGTCGCTGGCGATTGTTTTGTGGGGGTCGTAAGCTAGTACGGTCATGCCGAGGGCGTGGGCGATCTCTGCCAAGCGCGCACCGATGGCGCCGTAGCCGATGATTCCGAGGGTCGATCCGGACAGTTGCGCGCCCATGCGCGCCGGCGGCGGCGCGCCGCGGCGGTAGTCGGACACATAGGAACTGACGGCGCGCGCCAAATCGATGGTCAAGCCGAGCGAAAGCTCGACCACCGCGTCGACAAAACCGGGACTGGCGTTGGTCACCAAGACACCGGCCTGAGAGGCGGCGGCGACGTCGATGGTGCGGATATCCACGGCGCAGCGGTGGACCGAGGCGACGCCGGCACAGCCCGCGAAAAACGCCGCATCGGCGGGCGTGTTGCGGTCGAGAACCACGACGTCGCAGTCCCGGGCCCCGGCCATCAACATTTCGCTGGTCAGCACTTGGCCGCTGTCGTTGATCCGGACGTCGGCGAATGCCTCGAGTTCCCGGATCGCCGTGTCGCCATAGAAATTCGCCAAGGCGTCGGGATCGTGGCTGAGGAAAATGCGGATCATGGGCATCTTGTGGTTAGCCCAGGTGCGGCTTGGTCGGGTCGCCGCCGGACTCCGTGGAAACGAACGTTCCGCCCTGGCGCGCGTCCGCCAGGGGATCGCCGGTATCGGCGGAATGCTCCGAGAGCACCTTGGCGGCAAAGTCCTCGCTGCGGTCCCGGGGGGCGTAACCCAACCGCCTGGCGTTGGAATTGTCCCACCAGGCCCGCTGGTTGTCCGACATTCCATAGACGATTTCGAACCGGATGTCGGGATGTTCCAAGCCGATGGAAACGAGTTGGGCCAGGTCCCGGGGGCTGATCCAGATGGCGAGGCGGCGCACGTCGAGGGGTTCCTCGGCGACATTACCGATGCGAATGTTCATGACCTCGGCGCCATATTTGTCGGCGTATAAGCTGCCCAAGGCCTCGCCGAACACTTTGCTGAGGCCGTAGCGGCTATCGGGCCGGGGATAATGGCTGTGGTCGATGGTATGGTCGCGGCCGTAAAACCCCATGGCGTGATTGCTGCTGGCGAATACGATGCGCTTGACGCCCTCGATCCGGGCCGCCTCGAATAGATTGTTCGTGCCGATGATGTTGGCGTTGAGGATCGTGTTCCAGTCGCCTTCGACGGAAAAACCGCCCAAATGAACGATACCATCGACGCCGGCGACGGCGCTTCGAAGGGCCGCGAAATCGCCGAGATCGGCCGCGACAAAATCCTCATCCGGGCCGCAATCGTCCAGGGCGGCGATGTCGGATAGGCGCAGGCGATAGCGCCCGCGGAACTCCTCGCGCAGAAAGGTCCCTACGCCGCCGGCGGCGCCGGTCACTAGAATGGTTTTCATATCTTCTCCATAATCAGTCTTTGTTGTCGGGAAGTGGCGCCAGGATTGCAAAACCTGGTCAATCAGATTTCTCTAAAAATAACTTTATTTTCTTAGAAAAATACTATTTATTATCGGTCATGGAGCCAGACATCGAGTTGTCGTATCGTGTTCCTTGAATGATCGATTCAGCTTGTTTACGTTAACGGTGACGCCGACGGCAAGTCAAAGATCGGCAAATAACAGGACCGCGAACAATGCGGATCGATGACGTGTTGGGTTTCGGGCACCTGCGCCTGGAGCCGAACCGGAACAATCGATTATAGCGGGGCCTCCGGGGCGCGATCCGGAAATTGGCCCCATTTGGCAGAATAGGGAGACATACCATGAGCAAATTTGGCAATCATTTGATCGCCGCGAGTACCACCACGGCGCTCGCCCTTAGCCTGAGCCTTCCGGCGTCGGCACTGGAAATCAAATCCAGCGACGTGCATCCCATGGGCTATCCGACCACGGACGCCATCGAATACATGGGTGAATTGTTGAACACCTGGACCGGCGGCCGGCTGAATATCAAGATCTATCATTCCATGCAGTTGGGCGGGGAAAAGGAAGCCCTCGAACAGGTGCAGTTGGGCGCGCTCGAGATGACGCGCGTCAGCGTCGGCGTGGTCGGTCCCATCGTCGAAGAGTTCAATGCCTTCAACCTGCCGTACTTCTTCAAGAGCACCGACCACATGCACAAGGTCGTCGACGGCGAGATCGGCACAAGTTTACTTAACAAGCTGGAAGCCGGCGGCTTGATCGGTCTCGGTTACATGGACGCCGGTTCGCGGTCGTTCTACAACAACGTTCGGCCGATCGAGAAGGTCGAGGACTTGAAGGGCCTGAAGCTTCGGGTCATGCAGAACCCGATTTTCGTCGAAATGGTCAATTCCATGGGCGGCAATGGCCTGCCGATCTCCTTCAGCGAGCTCTATACATCGATGCAGACCGGTGTCGTCGATGGCGCCGAAAACAATCCGCCGTCCTATGAATCCGGCAAGCACTACGAGGTCGCCGGGTATTACAGCCTGACCGAACACCTGATGGTGCCGGAAATTTTCGTTTTCTCGAAGAAAGTCTGGGACACGCTTTCGCCGCTGGACCAGCAATTGATTCGCAAGGCCTCGGCCTTGACGGTGACCAGGGAACGGGAATTGTGGGCCGCGCGTGAACAGAAGTCGTTGGACATCCTCAAGTCCAAGGGCATCAATGTTATCACCACCATCGACAAGGCCCCGTTCATCGCGGCGACGGAGCCGGTCCGCGTGAAGTTCGGCAGCAAATACGCCGATCTGATCGAAAAGGCTTCGATGGTCGATTAACCGAGGCTAAATAGCTGGCGGGAAACCTCGCTTAGCCGCATTGCGTATGATGGCCGGTCCCGGTCGGGCCGGCCATCATGCCGATCGCATCGACCTAGACGGGATTACCGAAAATGACGAACGGTGGGCCTGAACGGCGAACGAGGCCGGCCTACGTCAGAGTCATGGACAAGCTTTACCTCTTGTGCATGGTCGTTTGCGTTATTTCCATCGTTTGCATGACCGTGTTGATCTTCACGGGTGTCGTTTCCCGTTATTTCTTCCAGGCCGGGGCCCGCTTCGCCGAGCCCATGTCGATCTTTTTCACGGTTCAACTGACCATGTACGGCGCCGCGGTCTGTTATCGGTCGCAAGCGCATTTGCGGCTGGAGCTGTTCGTCCGGATGCTGCCGGACCGTCTGCAAACCCTGCCCCAGTATGTCGTCCACGCGTTGATGGCGATGATTGCTTGCCTGATGATCTATTTCGGCTACAGCCTGGCCGAGACGACCTGGTTCCAGTCCTACCCCGAGTTCGATGAAATCAAGGTCGGTGTTGTCTATTCGGCGATCCCGGGCAGCGGCGCGGTGTTGCTGTTGTTCGTCCTCGAGCGGGTGTTTTACCACGATACGCTGGTGGAACTGGAAGGCGAGGAGATGCGCCACGCCTTGGAGTTGGCGGACAAGGAAGCCAGCAAGTTGAATTTATGAAAACTAGACGGAATTCATAGCCGGAGCGTCCCATGGGCGGAGCAATCGGACCACTGGTGTTAATGGGCAGCCTGTTCTTTCTGCTGATCATCGGCACGCCCATCGCCTATGCCTTGGGGATTTCAGCCTTCGTCACGGCGGCCTACGTGGGTCTGCCGCTCGAGGCGATTTTGCTGAAGCTGTCCGACGGCGTCGATAACTTCTCCCTGCTGGCGATCCCGTTTTTCGTGTTGGCCGGCGCGCTGATGGCGGAAGGCGGCATGGCCTGGCGATTGGTCGCCTTCGCCAACATCTTCGTTGGCTTCATGCGCGGCGGTCTGGCCATGGTCAATGTCTTGGCGTCGATGTTCTTTGGCGGAATTTCCGGTTCCGCCGTCGCCGATACCTCGTCGATCGGATCGATCATGATTCCGATGATGAAAAAGCAAGGTTACGACGATCACTTCGCCGTCAATATTACCATCACTTCGGCGACCCAGGGGATCATCATCCCGCCGAGCCACAATGCCATCATTTACACCTACGCGGCGGGCGGAACCATCTCCATCGCACAGCTTTTCATGGCCGGCGTCGTCCCCGGCATCATGATCGGCCTGGCACTGATGGTGCTGGCATTCGTGATATCGAAAAAGCGCGGCTATCCCAGGGGCCGGACCGTCAAGCTCCGAGAAGCGCTGCGGATCACCTGGGAAGCCCTGGCCGGGTTGCTGACTGTCATCATCATCGTCGGTGGCGTGATTGGCGGCGTTTTCACGCCGACCGAATCCGCCGCGGTGGCCTGCGTCTGGGCGTTTTTCGTCACCATGTTCATCTACCGCGATTTGAAGTGGCGCCAGCTTCCGGATTTGCTGCGGGGCGTGGTGCGCACGGTGGCCATGGTGATGATCGTCATCGGCTTCGCCTCCAGTTTCGCCTATCTGATGACCCTAATGCAGGTTCCGGCCAAGGCGACGGGATTCCTGCTTCAACTGTCCGACAACCAGATCGTCATTTTATTGCTCATCAACGTGATGCTATTAGTGCTCGGCACCTTTATGGACATGGCGCCACTGTTGCTGATCTGCACGCCGATCCTGTTGCCCGTGGTCACGGCGTTGGGTGTCGATCCGGTGCATTTCGGTATCATCATGATGCTGAATCTGGGTATCGGATTGGTGACGCCGCCAGTGGGAACCGTCCTGTTCGTCGGCTGCGCGGTGGGCAAGGTTCCCATCGAGCGCGCATCGCGCCACCTGTGGCCGTTCTGGCTGGCGATGATCGCCGTGTTGCTGCTGGTGACCTACAATCCGATCCTGACGATGTGGATTCCGAATATGATGTACGGGCGCTGATCCCCTGGGACTAGGGCCAGAACGCGGCCTTGCCGGCGCCGAACAGGCGCACGGCGTTGCCGTAGGCGATGGCGCGCGCGGCCTCGGGCGGAAGTTGGGACACCCAGGTCCGCTGCTGCTCGATCAGCGCCCAGTATTCCTCCCAGCGATCCACCGTGTAGGTGTCGGTGCCGATCATGAAGCGGTCGGTGTGGCGCAGCAATAGCGTGCGCCAGTCCGGCTCGATGTCCGCGCCTTGGGCGACGTCTCCCGCGCGGAACGACAGCTCGGTCCAGAGATTGGCGTAGCGGTCGAGTAGGGCGCCGATGACCTCGGGCGGCGCGCTCATGCCGGCGTGGGCCCAAACGATCTTGAGCCGTGGCTCGATCTCGAACAGCGCCTCGATCTGGCCAGCGCCGGCGTGAACCTGGAGGAACAGGCCGCGCACCACCGCTTGGCCGATCACTTCGCGCATTTCGGGGGTGCCGGCATCGGCCAGATCCCACAGATGGAACTCACCGATGCCCTGGTGCCGGTTCAATTCCAGGCGTTGGTTCACGTAGGCGACGACTTCGGGATCGCGAAACCAGTTGGCCATGTCGCCGCGCGTGCGATAGGGGCGCAGGAATGGCACCACGCGCGCGGTCGCGGCCTCGTGGAGCCTGAGCGTGCCCGCGTCCGGGGTGCTCGAAACCACGGCGCGCGGCACCCCGGCTCGATCGAACTTCTCCAGGATCGCGGCCGGCGGAAAGACCTCCCAGGCGCCGCGGCTGTAGTGGACATGAGTATCGAAGATCGGCAGGCGCTCGGCCGCCAGGCGCGGTGCGGCCAGGAGCAACAGCGCCATCGCGGCGGCCGCGCCGCTCAGCCTGGGGTTTATTTGAGATTCCATCACCGTCTCCCTCCGCTCGCCCGCCGATTCGGCCATGGTAGCGCCTGGCCCGCCGGTTCGGCTAGACTCGGATTCGCCACGATAGGGAGGTAGCATGACCGGGATGATGGTGGAACGGCCGGAGTTGATCGTCTTCGACTGCGATGGGGTGCTGGTCGACAGCGAGCCGATCGCCAACCGGATCATGGCCGAGGCGATCTCGGCGCTCGGCTGGCCCCTGACCGCGGCGGACTGCATCGCGCGCTTCAAGGGCCATCACTTCGACACCGTCATCGCCGCGGTGGAGGACCGGCTCGGGCGGCCGGTCCCGGCGGATTGGCTGCCAGATCTGCGCGCGGCCACCGATGCTGCCTTCGAGCGCGAACTCGAACCAGTGCCCGGCGTGGTCGCGGCCCTCGACGCGGTGGCGGCGAGTGGCACGGCCACTTGCGTGGCCTCCCAAGGCCCGCTGGAGAAGATGGCGGTATCGCTCGGCGTGACCGGCCTGCGGGCGCGCTTCGATGGCCGGATTTTTTCCGCCTATCAGGTCGAACGCGGCAAGCCCCATCCGGACCTGTTCCTGTTCGCCGCCGCGGCCATGGGCGCCGCGCCCCGGGCCTGCGTGGTGATCGAGGACAGCCCGCTCGGCGTCATCGCCGCAACCGCGGCGAGGATGCGCGTCCTCGGCTTCGCTCCCGAAGGTGACGGCGCGGACCTTGCCGAGGCCGGCGCGGAGCTGTTCCGGAACATGGCGGAGCTGCCCGGATTGCTCGGCCTGGATTGAGGGGGTGGGAAAATCGGATCGGACGGCCCTATTTCCAAGTCACGACTTGATCCAGAGACCCCGGTTTGGCTCTCGCCCCCGGTTCGGATCAGGTGTCATGGGGATGAGTCGCCCGGCGCTTCGATCGCAATGCTGTTGCCCGGGGAAATTGTCGCCGAATTTTTTTCGGTGCGCGGCCCACAGCAAGGTCAGGAAAAGAACCATGCATGCCATAACGAAGGGCGGGTACCACCACGGGAAAAGACTCGTGACGTCCTGAATGATCTCGTAATTGGGGTTCTCCGGCACGGTGGGTCCGAAAAACAATTCAATAATCCACGTCAAAAGTCCAGCACCTCATTAAAAGACACGGTTAATAATAAACGTCATAACTACTTGAATGGTGTTATATAATATTTGATAAAAAACGCAATATACTTTTATATAACGATTATTATTAAGTTTCGTCGTTAACGCCTGTCATTAGAAAAATAACTCGGACGATCGGTTGGTCCAGGAGTGGATCGCCGCACCGGAACGACGCTTGGAATCATCCGGTAGCTGGACGTTCACGACCGTCTTGCCCATCCGGGCATCGAGTTTCAAGCCGGGGCAATCCCCGGGCCCACCCCATGGGTCCAGGCCCTTCGCGCCGCGCGCGTTGTCGGCTAAACTCCTTGGGTCCGACTCGAAACCTGGTTCCTGGCCCGCCATGATCATCGATCCCGCCCTGGCCGACGTCGATCCGCTACGCGCGGCGCTGCGCGCCGATATCCGCGCCAACGAGACTGAGATCGTGCGGCGCCTAGCGGCCGAGGCGGCGCCGTCCGAGGACGCCCGCGCGCGCATCGCCAGCCGCGCCCGGGGGCTGGTCGAGGAAGTGCGGCGCGCGCGCGTCGGCAAGGGCGGGCTCGACGCCTTCCTCCACGAGTTCGGCCTGTCCAGCAAGGAAGGCGTGGTACTGATGTGCCTGGCCGAGGCGCTGTTGCGGGTGCCCGATGCCGAAACCGTCGACCGCCTGATCAAGGACAAGATCGCCGACGCCGATTGGCGCGCCCACCTGGGCCACAGCGAATCGCTGTTCGTCAACGCCTCGACCTGGGCCTTGATGCTGACCGGCCGGGTGGTGCGTCTGGACGAGGGCGACACCCGAGACCTGACCGGCACTCTGAAGCGTCTGGTATACGGCAGCGGCGAGCCGGTGATCCGCGCGGCGATCACCCAGGCGATGCGCATCCTCGGCCGCCAGTTTGTCATGGGCCGCACCATCGAGGAGGCGTTGGCGCGCGCCCGCGACGACGGGGCGCGCGGCTACCGCCACTCCTACGACATGCTGGGCGAGGCGGCCTACACCATGGCCGACGCCGATCGTTATTTCGAAGCCTACAAGGCCGCGATCGCCGCCATCGGCAAGGCGGCCGGCGAGACCGGTGTCATCGCGGCGCCGGGGATTTCGGTCAAGCTCTCCGCGCTGCATCCGCGCTACGAGTTCGCCCAAGCGCGGCGCGTCCACGACGAATTGGCGCCGCGTCTGATGGAATTGGCGCGCGAGTCCAAGCGCTACGACATCGGCCTGACGGTGGACGCGGAGGAGGCGGCCCGCCTCGACCTATCCCTCGAGGTCATCGAGGCGGCCATTGGTGCAGGAGCCCACCACGATCTGGTGGACCTTCTTCCCCTTCACTTCGCCGATGGGTTTGACGTTGTCTACCGTGTGGGGGCAGGCGATTTGCGGCTCAAGC
>PVMK01168695.1_pt1 | contig 18515 bp, 15 predicted proteins | sample 1853481 | NCBI WGS metagenome assembly PVMK01 (sample SAMN08533507, study PRJNA380276) | Marine sediment metagenome, whole genome shotgun sequencing project. | reverse complement strand
TGCCTCCGGCGCGAAGACCGGTGCAGTGACCCTGATCCAGCGTTCCGGCTCCGCGCTCAACCTGAACATTCACTTCCACAGGCCCTTCCTCGACGGCATCTACACCTTCGAAGGACCACGGCCAACGTTTCATCGGGCACGTCAACCTTGCTCGCCAAGCAACCCGACGAAATTCAACCGTAGGTAGATCTACGAATAGACCAAGTGGTTGTGGCTTTCCTAGTTTGTTCAGATCTGCGTAGGAACGTAGTAAGTCGACGAAATAGGAGAGGAAAAAATGCCGACCGATGGAACCAATTCCAAAACAACATCATTCGACCCGGCTACGCTGCGTGCGAAGTACGATGCAGAACGCGACAAGCGCCTGCGCGACGACGGAAATGATCAGTACATCCGAATCAAGGGTGACTACGCTCATTATCTGGACGATCCATACGTCGAACCTGGTTTCGAGCGCGAACCTCTGACAGACGAGGTCGAGGTAGTGATAATCGGTGGAGGCTTCGGCGGGCTTCTGACAGGTGCACGCCTGCGCGATGAGGGTGTCGAAGATATCCGCATCATCGACAGCGCTGGTGATTTTGGTGGTACCTGGTATTGGAATCGCTACCCCGGTGTGGCCTGCGATATTGAGTCCTACATTTATCTACCACTACTGGAAGAAACGGATCACATGCCCCAGCAAAAGTATGTTACCGGGGAGGAGATCCTAGAGCATTGCCGATTGATCGGCAGAAAGTACGATCTCTATCGAGATGTCTGTTTCCAAACCAAGGTGACGGAGGTGCGCTGGGACAATGACACCTGCCGTTGGGTTATCTCGACGAACCGGGGAGATCAAATGAAGGCACACTTCATCTGCAATGCCCTCGGCGTGCTCAATATGCCAAAGTTGCCGGGGATCCCGGGGATCGAGGATTTCAAGGGACACACTTTTCATGCCAGCCGTTGGGACTACGACTATACGGGCGGCAGTGCGGATGGCGACCTCGATGGTCTCAAGGGCAAGCGGGTCGGTATCATCGGCACAGGTGCAACGGCGGTACAGTGTGTGCCACATGTGGGCGAATCTGCGGGAGAACTCTATGTGTTCCAACGCACGCCTTCTTCTATCGACGTTAAGAACAACGAACCTACCGATCCGGAGTGGGAAAAGTCTCTTAAACCAGGTTGGCATCAGGAAAGGATGGACAACTTCCAGATTCTTACTGCGGGTGGGTTTCAGGAAGAAGACGAGGTGAATGATGGGTGGACCGACATCATTCGAAAACTCATCCTCGGCGTGCAGGAAGGGGAAACTGGCAACTTGTCACCGGTAGCGATTGCTCAAAACATGGAGTTGGCCGACTATGAAAAAATGGAGCAGATTCGCGCCCGGGTTGAATCGCTGGTGGATGATAAAGAGACAGCGGAAGCCCTCAAGCCCTATTACCGTCAATTCTGTAAACGCCCGTGCTTTCACAACGAGTACCTGCCGACATTCAATCGTGAGAACGTCACTCTCGTGGATACGATGGGCAAAGGCGTTGAACGCATAACAGAGAATGGTGTTGTGGCTGACGGCAAGGAATACGAACTGGATTGCCTGATATATGCCAGCGGTTTTGAGGTTGGCACGTCCTATACCCAGCGAGGTGGGTATGAAATCTACGGTAAGGATGGTCAGAGCCTGACGGACAGGTGGAGCGACGGTGTGCGCACACTGCATGGCATGCAAGCCTATGGTTTTCCAAATTGCTTCTTCGTTATGAGTATTACTCAATCGGGCTTCACGGTTAACTTCACGCATATGCTTGGCGAAACAGGCAAGCACCTGGCTTATCTCATGAAAACAGCCATCGACCGGAAGCTCTCTTCCATGGAAGTCTCGGAAGAGGCGGAAGCTAAATGGGTTGATACGATTCTCTCGTTCTCAACCCGAAATGGTGGTTTTCAGCAGGGTTGTACACCCAGCTATTACAACAACGAAGGAAAGCCTGGCGAAATCAGCCGTCAGAATGGATTCTTCCTTGGCGCTCCCATGGAATTTATGGACCTGCTTGCGAACTTTCGGAAGGAAGGAAATTTAGAAGGTATAACACTGGTCTGAGTCTTTGATCCGGAGCGAGGTTTTTAATTTCAGAGGCGTTTAGGTACCGAAACAGCAAACTTCGCCGACGGATGGGACAGTCTGGAAGGCTTCCAGACAGGATATGCCCGGATCAGCTTTTCACGAATCTTCGGGCGCGAACCGCTCACGGGCGAGCGCGCGCAGCCCGTTGCGATCGACCTTGCCGACCTCCAGGCGAGGCACCTCGTCGAGGACCACGATCTGCTTGGGGACCTTGTAGTTGGCGAGCCGCGTACGGCACTCGCGGCGGAACTCCTCCGGCGTCACCGCGCTCGCGGCGGTGAGCACGACTAAGGCCACCCCGACCTCGCTCCACAGTGGATCGGGGATCTCCACTACGACCGCCATCGAGACCTTCGGGTTCTCCTCAAGCGCCAGCTCCCGCGCCATCTCTACCTTCCTCATCAAGAAGAGCAGATTCACCGTTGCCTCCGGCGCGAAGACCCGTGCAGTGACCCTGATCCAGCGTTCCGGCTCCGCGCTCAACCTGAACATTCACTTCCACAGGCTCTTCCTCGACGGCATCTACACCTTCGAAGGACCACGGCCAACGTTTCATCGGGCACCGCGACCGACCCCGGCTGAACTCGTTCGACTGCTGCACACCATCAGTCACCGAGTCGCCGGTCTACTCGAGCGGCAGGGACTCCTCGTGCGCGACGTAGACAGCGACTACCTCGACTTCGAGCCCAGCGAAGCGCTTGATCAGCTCGTCGGCGCCTCCATCCACTATCGTATCGCTATCGGCTCCAATGCCGGCAAGAAGGCGCTGACCCTGCGCACCGTCCCAGCACAGCCGCAACCATTCGCGCCAACTTTGCTCGCCAAGCAACCCAAGAAAACACCGTTTCGCACGGCCTTCGTACCCCTCACGACCACCAACATGTCTTCCACACCAGCGCCGAAGACTTCACTTCTTCACTTCAAGTGCCGATCTGAGCATCAGGCGACGCCAGGCACGTTAGCTGGTCCGAAAGTTGTCTCCCGCTTGATCGCCTACGGCTTGTCGATCCACTCCTGCAGCAGTTTGTGGAAGTGCCGCGGCTTGGTTTCACCATAGTCAGCGAAAATCACGTAAGGCTGCTTCATGGTCTTCAGGCCCTTTTGCACGTAGGGCATGTTCACCACATCCTGATTGAATACCTTGGCCAGCAAGCCGAGCTCGGGCGCCTCGACCCAGTCGTCGTCCACACCCAGCCAGTGAATGGGTGCAGCCGGGGGGCGATTGTCCGGATCCGGCGCCGGTGCGAAGTACATGCATTCGTGAATGCACATATTAGGATCATCAGCCAGAGGCCGGAAGCGGTAGACGATACGGTGAAAGGAACCCCAGGGATGGAAGTTAGGAAACACCGTGAGATAGATCGAATCGAGCAGTTCCGCGTCGCTGATGCCCTCTACGTCATCCCCCATGATGGGGCGCAGGGCCTCACGCGGCCCCTCGGCCATGGCCGCCCTCAGATTGGCACCCGGTGGCACATTCGGTGCCGGAGCGGGAACATCGTCCGCGCCGGGCAGTTGCTCACCGCCGATCCAGTCGCACATGTTGGGATCGACATGACGCAGCGGTCCTTCAATCCACTGCGCAGCCGCGGTGAACCTGCTGACGTTCCCGTCGAGGTCGGTCACGTGCACCGTTCCGTCATCGTCGCGTTCGTAGACAAATCCCGACAGGGCATGACGCAGCTTCTTGTAGAGCATTGCGTCCGGCAGAGGATCATATGACGGCATGTTCGCCAGATGCGGACTCGGTGTGAAATTAGCCGACATGGCGCGTGAGTAGTTGCCGAAGACATCGTATTTGGTGTTGGCGTCGCCGATGGTCTCCAGAATGGTCGGGTGCGTGGCTATCACGTGGTACGCCTCGCTGAATGCCTCCTGCGCGACCTTCCAGTTGCATCGCAGTACTTTGGCTACGTGGGCCGCTTTGTATCGTTTCTCGTATGGCAGCAGGGTGAACTGATCCGACAGGTTGCCCAGGTAGTCAGCGAGCGTTTGAGTGTTGTTCTCGTCGGGATTGATGAACAGAAATCCGCCCCACCTGTCGAGTTGCACCTGCGGCAGCGCGTATTCGTTTTCATTGATGGTCGGGAAGTCCCACTGGCACGGGATCTCCTTGATCGAACCATCGAGATTCCACGCCCAGCCGTGGAAAGGGCAACGGAAGTCGCGCGCCAGCTTGCCGGAGCTTTCCTTCAACTGCCGTCCGCGGTGCAGGCAGGCGTTCCAGTAGCCCTTGAACTCGTCCGCGCCGGTACGAACGATGAGAAAAGACAGAGTGGCGATGTCGTAAACGTGATAGTCGCCGACCTCGGGAATGTCATCCTCGTGACACGCCATCTGCCAGACGCGTTTCCATACCTTCTCCACCTCCATATCGTGAAATTCCCTGGAAAAATATCGCTCAACCGGCACCTTGCTGGGGCCGGGTTCCATGGGCGAATCCAACCGCATGATGTCCCGCACCGGGTGGCTGTCTTCGTCGAGCAATTCGTTGTAGGTGACCCCTGCGGATCGATTGGTCCCCGTGAGTATTTCCGTCATGCTGCAAATCCTCTTGTTATTTATCTCTTTCCGGCACCGCCCAGCACCGGACCACCCCGGCCGGAGAATTCCATATCCGGTTCCTTCCCGAACAGGATACCGCCCACCGGCTCGTACAACTGATGCGCCACCCAACGGTGGGAAGCCGCGCCGTGTGCGTCTCGCAATTTACGTTCCAGTGGATTTTTCATATAGCTGGCGCTGGTACCGCCGGCGCCATGGATCACATCCACCACCTCCATGCAGGCCTGCGCGGCATATATGCAGGCGAGACGTGCGTTGATGGTGGTCTCGGGAGACGGCATGTCGGCACCGCGGCGCAGTTCTTCCTCCACCTCTCCCATGGCCTCGAAAACGTACGCACGCGCGGCACGGTATTTCGCACTCATCTCGGCCATTCGGTACTGTGCGATGGGTCTCTCCATGAGTTTGGATGCCGACAGCAGAGGCACCTTGTTATTGGCCAGATCGACAAACGCCTGGAGTGCGCCTTTGGCGACGCCGAGTGCCATGGCAACCTTGTTGTAGGCCAGCCGCAGCGGTACTGGAATTCGGAACACCGGGTTGTCGTAGAGAGCAGGTGTGAGCATCAGTTCCACCGGCAGCCACTTTTCTTCCACCAGTGCACCGTCGGCTTTCACGTTGTGACTGCCGGAACCACGCAGCCCGGCCACATCCCAGGTGTCCAGAATCTCCCACTGCGAGCGGTGCAGAAACCAAAACTTGATGTGGGGCACGCCATCCTCATCGAGCCGAGGTTTGCCATCATCGATGATGGGTGCGCCCATGAAACACCAGGTCGAACTGTGGCAGCCGCTGATAAACGTCGTTTCGCCCCAGACGCGGTAGCTGCCGTCACCCTGATCGATTGCATAGGCTGGACTTGAGCCTGGGCCCCCGCCACCGCACATGATCACGCGGGGATTTTCCACGTAGACCTCGTGCGCCAGATCCTTTGGCATGCCACCGGCCGCCATGGCGTTGATTTCCGAGCCGAGCATGACGTTCCAGCCGACCGAGGCGTCGATGGCCGCAACTGCTTCCAGCACCTCGATGGTCTCGAGCGCGCTGGCATCTTCTCCTCCGAGTTCCGGAGGAAGGGTAAAACGGAACATGCCCTCGTCGATCAGCAAGTCGACCAGGTCATCCGGTAGCCGCCGCAGATCCTGGGCCTGGTCACCGCCCTTCGCGATTGCATCCGCCAGTTTTTCAACTCGGGAAAAAGCCGTCCCCTGCAAGCTGCTGCCACCATCCCCGGTTGTCGCCATACCTTCTTCCCCGGTGTTGGCACACATGAATGGTGATTAGCATCGCCTATTGCACGGCCGTAGCAATACGTGTTTTTGCGTAGCGTCTGGAACCTGAATCCAGGATTCCAGTGGACGTCCGGCAATCGGGTGCGGGTCAACGGCGGAAAAGTCGGCGGCTTGCTGAGCTTACGCCCGGTGATTACCGGCTAGTGCTCTGTTCACCTCTCGCTCGAATCCTCTCGGGTTCGACAGATCAGCAGGATTGCCGATTCTTATCTGGCTTAGAGATATGTTCTAACGTGCATCTGATAGCTCGTTTCACACTTCGTGAAATGAGTTCTTGGCTGTCACGGAGGTGCGGGTTCGGTAACCCCCGGCCGAACCGATGGTCAGCGACATCAGCGGTTGCCCTTGAATGCGGGTGCGCGGCTACCAGGGGACGGTGGTGTCTCCGGCGGACCGGCGAAACACTGCGCCATGGACATCCATTCGGAAGCAACGTCGCCCACAACAATCAGATCCGTGTCTGCGATGTTGCGTACCTGAGTCACGGTCTGACAGAAACCTTCAGCGGAACCGGCAATGTAGTTCTGATCATCTTCATCGTGCCAGGTCCAGACTTCGCCAGAGGGCGCTGTCAGTCGAACAAAGGGTTTATCCTCGGGAAGTGTCAGGCCGCGACACTGGTAGGTCCAGCCGTAGGTATTGATGCCCAGCACCGCGATATTTTTGATCCGGTCCGTGTTGGTGCGCACCACACCGAGCGAATCGTACACTTCCTGGCCGTGAGCCCAGGTCTCCATGAGTCGTGCAGTGATGCTCGAACGAACACTCATGTCGGGACCCGCCCATTTCAACCGGCGTTTGGGATCCGCTGACCCAAACCGCTCAGACATTTCGATGAAGAAGCTCCGCCAGGTCTCCAGCAGGTCCGGGCCAGCGAGCCCGCCCAGCCAATTCGGCTCGAATTCACGCAGCCCATTGGCCGCACCGACTTGCCCGAGAAAATCGGTGAACGCGGACTCGTCTGTCAGCGACAGGTCGGCCGCGATGTTCCACACGTGCAGGTGGCCGATAACATCGTCAATCGTCCAGTCTTTGAACTGGGTGGCACAAGCAAATGAATCGGCGTCCAGATCTGCAAGGAGATCGTAGAGCGCCAGGCTTTCCTCACGAAAATCGTCGGCCTGCTGCAACATTTCTGCTCCGTGCTTTTGTTACGCTCAGATGACACCCTTGCCACGCAGCTGAGCGAGGTCTTCGGCTGAATAACCCAGGGAATCGAGCAATGCCTCGTTGTCGGCGCCAATCGGCCGAGCCGGCGAGCGTATTGTCGTCGGCGTCCGTGAGAATTTTGCCGCAGGCCCCGTCAGCGGCACCTGTTGGCCGTCTGACAACTCGGTTGATTGCAGCATGTCCCGAGCAAGAACGTGCTCCTCCCTGGCGGCGTCAGCGTATGAGTTTACCGGGGTTGCCGGGATGCCCGCGGCGGCAAAGATCGCGTCGATTTCAGCACGGGTGTGTTGGGCGCACCAGTCGGCCAGCAACCCATCCAACGTGTCCCGGTTGCTGACGCGGCCGGCGAGACCGCTGTACCGCTCGTCTTCAGCAAGTTCCGGGCGCCCGATAATCTCCGCCAGACGAGCCCAATGGGTATCCAGCAGCACCCCAGCATATACCTCGCCGTCTTTTGCCCGATAGCGATTCACCGGCGCGGCGATAGGAAACTGGTTGCCCCACCGCTCGAGCGGCAGGTCCAGGGCGCCCGCGGTCAGGAACCCATTGCTCTGATAGAGCAACCCATCGACCAGTGAGATATCGACGTGTTGGCCTTCACCGGTATGTTGCGCGTGCCGTAACGCCGCCAGCGCGCCCAGCGCGCCGTGAAGCCCGGCGGTGTCGTCACCCAGGTAGGTGGGCGCTTTTACCGGATCGCCATCGCGTTCACCGTTGAGCGAAGCCCAACCGACATAGTGTTGTGCCACGGGGTCATAACCCACCCGGTCGGACAGCGGCCCGAACTGGCCGTACCCGCTGATGGAGACGTAGACAATCGCGGGATTCGCGTCCTTGACGTCCTGGTAGCCGACGCCCCAACTGGTCATTGTTCCAGGGCGAAAATTCTCAATGACGATGTCGGCGTTTTTGGCTAACGCGAGAAAAATCTCGGCACCTTCCGGTTTGCTGAGCCGCAAGGATAGACTTTGCTTGTTGCGATTGACGGTTTCGTAGGGAACCATCAGCGTGCTGTCGGGGACGGCCGGCGGCACACGGCGCAGCACCTCACCTTCCGGCTGCTCAATTTTGATCACATCGGCGCCAAAGTCGGCGAGTATGCAAGCCGCCATGGGTCCTGCCCAGGTGGTGGTAGCTTCGATCACCGTGATCCCGGCCAACGGCCCATTCAAGTCGCGGCGCGCATCCGCATAGAATTCGTTCTTGTCCATTGCCTCGACGACCACCACCCCATCCCACTTCTCCGCTCCAACGATACTAGCTATGCGTTTGGCGCGGTAGACAAGACTGCGAGCACCGCGTGAATGGTCATGCCCGGAATCTGGTCGCCCGCCATCGCCAAAGCAGAAACTCACGCCTGCGTGTCGCCGCAGAACTCTCGAATTCTAGCCTGGTCATTTCAGCTCCTATAAGGTGGACTTGATCAAAGTGATGTTTCGCATGTCTGGAAATTCAAGAAACGTCCGGTCACAGGTAATGCCCAATGGCTTCTGAACACCAATACGTCAAAGCAACTGTCCGGGACCAGACGCTTCACGTGAAGATCGACCGCGCGAACAAACACAACGCGTTGAGCAGCAAGGTGCTTTCAGAACTGAAGCGTGTGTTCGATCTACACCGCGAATCCTCCAGCCTGAAACTCGCACTCCTTCAGGGCGATGGGCAGCGCAGTTTCGCTGCCGGGGGTGATCTACGTGAGCTGGATCAAGTCAGATCAGAGGAAGCGGCGAGAAGTATGTCTTGCGACTCGAGAGACGTTCTTGATGCCATACGGTCCTTCCCGGTCCCAGTAATTGCGGTGCTCAATGGAAACGCCCTTGGTGGTGGCGCGGAACTCGCAGTCGCTTGCGATGCCCGTATCGCCGCTCACCATGCCAGGATTGGCTTCATACAAGGCAAGTTGGCGATTTCCACCGCCTGGGGCGGCGGTGTCGATCTCATGAAGCTTGTTGGTCCAACCAAGGCCCTTCAGTTGCTGTCCAGATCAGAAATGCTGAATGCAATGCGCGAACTCGAAACGGATCATCTCGTATCTACCTGGACTCACGAAGACCACTGGCTTGCCGCGTCCGGGATACTCAAAAAGCAAAACAGCAATGACTGACAATTCCAAGCAGAGGGAGACCATGGGAACCGATCGACCTTCCCCGTCCGTTGCAACGCACACCCCATCAGGAATTGAACTCCCGGCGTACATCTCACCAGCCGGTAACGAAACGCCCGGGCAGTATCCCTATACGAGAGGCATTTTCCCGGGTGGCTATCGAGACCGACTCTGGACCTTCCGGCAATACGCCGGGTTTGGCAGCGCAGAAGAAACCAACAAGAGATACCGGTTTCTGCTGGATCAAGGGCAAACGGGATTATCGGTCGCGCTAGATCTGCCGACTCAATGCGGACTAGACCCCGACGACCCAATGGCAAAGCATGAAATCGGCAAAGTCGGCGTGAGCCTGGCCAGCCTCGGTGAGATGGAGTTACTGTTCAACGCGATTGATATCAGCAAGGTATCAACTTCTTTCACGATTAATAGCACCGCAGCGATTCTCTATGCGATGTACTGTGCACTCGCAGATCGGCAAGGTGTCCCGCGAGCGGCTCTGACAGGCACTATCCAGAACGATATCTTGAAGGAATATGTCGCACGCGGTACCTGGGTATTTCCCATAAAACCCTCCATGCGTTTGATTGCCGACACCGTTTTGTTCGCAAACGAGGTATCTCCACGGTTCAATCCGATCAGCATCGCCGGGGCCCACGCGCGGGATGCGGGTTGTACGGCCGTGGAAGAAATGGGCTATACGCTGGCTAACGGTCTCGCTTACGTTGATGAGCTGATCCAACGTGGTGGTCGAGTCGACGAGTTCGCCCCTCGACTCAGTTTCTTCTTCTACGTCCACATGGATCTTTTCGAAGAGATCTGCAAATTCAGGGCGGGCCGCCGCGTGTGGGCGAAGTTCCTGAGAGAACGGTACGGCGCACTTGATCCAAAATCCGAGCAAATGCGATTCGGCGTCGTCTGTGGCGGCTCATCGCTTGTTGCCCCACAGCCCTACAACAACATCGTTCGAGTAACGGTCGAAACCATGGCCGCAGTTATGGGTGGAGCACAGTCCATTTTCACGTGCGCGTTCGACGAGGCCTATCAGATACCCACTGAGTTTTCCGCCGAGACCGCACTTCGAACCCAGCAGATCATCGCCTATGAAAGCGGTATTTCACGCAGTGTCGACCCACTGGGCGGAAGTTACCTGGTTGAGCACCTGACAGATCGAATGGAGCAGGAGATCGTCGCAGTCATTGAAGACATCGAACACTATGGTGGCGTCCAGAAGGCCATTGAGGATGGTTGGCTGCAGCGCCAAATCGCCGAACGTGCCCTGCAGCGAAAGCGGAAGATCGACAGTCACGAAACTGTCGTGGTGGGCCAGAATGAATTTGCGCGGGAAGATCAGGAAAAACCCGTGACCGAAGTGTTCCACCAGGACACGGAGTCCGCCAGACGAATCCTGGATCGACATCAGCGAAACCTGGATCAGCGCGACAGCACGAAGACCGCGGGCTGTCTACAACAACTCGGTGAAGCCGCCGCAACGGACGATGAGAACCTCCTTCCCTACCTGATTGCTTGCTGCCACGTCGGAGCTACCGTCGGAGAGATGGTCGACGTCCTCAAAGCTGAATGGGGCGAATTCCAGGAGCCATTGAATCTGTGACGAAAACTGACCTCCCGCTAACGGGGAAACGCATCCTCATCGCGAAACCCGGATTGGACGGGCACGACATCGGTGCAAAGGTCATCGCGTTAGCCCTCCGTGAAGCAGGTGCCGAAGTGTTCTACACGGGCATACGAAAGAGTCCAGCATTCATCATAAAGATGGCTCTGGAAGAATCCGTCGACGTCATTGGCATCAGTCTCCTGTCCGGCAGCCACTGCGAGTTGATGAAGGACATTGTTGTAGAACTGGCAAAATCAGGGGCAAGTAACATTCCAGTGGTACTCGGCGGTACGATCCCGCGAGAGGATCACCCTTTCCTGCAAAATCTCGGTATACGCGGCATTTTCACCAGCGATATGGAACTCGACGAGATAACCAGTCGGCTTGTCGAGATTCTGGAATGATCGCAACCTGGGTGATATTACAATGCGCGCCGCCTCCTGCGCGCTACCTGACCCAACATCGGCGGCCGTGATCCAGCCTGGGCTTCGATCCTGCCGGCACCACGGCGTCGCTTACGTCTTGCCGATCCAATCGGGAGCAGGCGGAAGTTCCTCGGTCCATGGGTCGCCGGGAAACCACTTGCCGGCGACGTGGGAAGCCAGTTTGACGCCGTCGTAAGTGATCCATTTGGTCGGTACGAGTTCGATGATGACGCGGGTCGGCGTGTCCAGGAACTGCTCGAACACGGCGGCCGCCTGTTCGTTGCCGTTGTTCATCTTCATGGCCAGGGCATGATAGAACCAGTTCTTGATCGCCGGGTTGTCATCGTGGACCGTGGCGCGACATTTCACCGTGAGGGTCTGATCGTGGCCGAGCGGCGTGCCTTCGCTGGAGACGATGACCGCGCTCTTGTCGCGCTTTTTCAGGGCCGGCACACGTTTGCGCTGGGAGGCGCAGGTGACCCAGAACTTGCCGTCCTGGTAGACGAATCGGTGCATGACGCCGACCGGCCACCCATCGCTCGTGCTCCACAACACAGAACACTCGGACTGAAGCTCGAGCAACCGTTCGATCTTGTCCTGATCCAGAGGGTAGGTGGAGACGTCGTCGTAGTTGACCTTGCCTTGCTTTACATCAGACATATGAGTAACCATCCAAGTGATGCTGCATGATGGCCAAGCTGCCTGATCTGCGGCTACTCGGGAAAACCGTGATGCGCGAGCCGGCAGTAAGCGAGATGAACTGATGAAATTCGAGCATGCGGGATCTGTTTCATCGGTCCGAGTCAACCACCTTTGACGTCTCGGAACGGTACAGCCTTATCGATCTCGGGTTCCTTGGGAAGACCCAGCACGCGCTCGCCAATGATGTTGCGCTGTATCTGGTCGGTGCCCCCGCCGATTGAGGTGAAATAGGCGTTAAGGGATAGAAAGTTGGCATCTTCCGATCGTGGATAGTCGGGGCCTTCAAGCAGGCTCTGGGCGCCCAACAGATCGGTACGCAGCCGCGCACTCTCATGCAGGATCCGCGACATGGCCAGCTTGCCCAGCGACATGATCGACGACGACGTCCCCTGCTCCAATTCCGCCTTGCCGCGGGCGGTGTTCAAGTCGTTGAGCTTGCGCCAGGCGATCACCTGGGCAATACGCTGGCGCATGACCGGGTCGTCCAGTTTGCCGGCCTCCCGGGCCAAGGCAATGAGTTCGTCCTCACCCTTGGCGCGGTCTACGGCGACACCGCTGCGGGGTCCGCGGGCGAACTCGCCCATCGCTGACCGCTCGTAGGCGAGCGCCGTAACCAATACCTTCCAGCCGTCGCCTTCTTTGCCGAGCAGGTTCGCCGCCGGCGCGCGCGCGTCGGTGATGAACACTTCATTGAAGTGAGACTCGTTGGTGACCTGCCGTAAGGGCCGCACTTCCACGCCAGGTTGCTTCATGGGCAGGAAGAAGAAGGACAAGCCCTTGTGCTTGGGCGCGTCCCAATCGGAACGCGCGATCAACATGCCGTAATCGGCCTTTGCGGCACCGGAAGTCCACACTTTCTGACCATTCACGGCCCATTCGTCGCCGTCTCGTTCTACCCGAGTGCGAACGCCGGCCAGATCGGACCCGGCGCCGGGTTCGCTGTACAGCAGGCACATCTCGATCTCGCCGCGCATCAATCCGGGGATCAGCTGCCTTTTGAGTTCCTCCGTCCCGAACCTGAGCAACGTGTTGATCCAGAGATTCGTGCGATCCTGGCCCGTCCCGAATGCCCCGGCGCGCGCGAATTCTTCTCGTACTACGCGGCCCCGGGCATCATCGTACTCTCTGCCGAACCACTCCTTCGGCCACTGGGTCGCAGCCCACCCGGCCTCCACCACCTGGGTCAACCAGGTCACCCGGTCGGGCCCTTCTTGAGCCTGGCCCGTCCACTCTGGATTCCAGCTCTCCTCGAGCCAGGCTCGCACTTCTCCACGGAGCGCTTCGATGTCCGGCAATGCTTTACTCATCATCAGCCTCCCAGTGCCATCAGATATTGTTCGCGATAGAAGTCGGATGCGCCGAAGAGCTGCGCATTGGCCCGCGCGCGGCGTAGGTAAAGGTGCGCGGGATGCTCCCAGGTGAAGGCGATACCACCGTGCATCTGCACGGCATCTGCTGTAGTCCTGGTGTACGCATCCGCACAGGCAAACCCGGCAAGGCAACGCCACGCCCGGGCATCTTCCGCGTTCTCATCGGTCTTGGCGGCCGCATGACGAGCGGCGGAGATGGCAGATTCCACTTCGAGCACCAGGTCGGCGGCCATGTGCTTGATGGCTTGGAAGCTGCCGATGGGCCGGCCGAACTGATGCCGGATTTTGGCGTAATCCACGGTGATCTCGAGAATGCGCTGGGCACCGCCAGCCTGTTCGCCGGCCAACGCGATGAGTCCGAGATCAAGGGCGTGCTCCATGGCCAGCCAGCCAGTTCCGGTGTCACCGATTCGACCAGCGGGTGTATCGGACAATTCGATGCGGTCGAGCACCAACGTGTGGTCGAAGCTCGGTAGCGGCGAGCACACGACACCCTGTGCCTGGGGGAGAATTTCGAAAAGCGTGGGCCCGCCATCCGTGTTGGCGACGGCTAACCAGAGGTCTGCATTGCGGCCGTGCAGGACGAAACTGGACGTGCCGTTTAGATGCCACTCCTCGCCTTGCTGTGTCGCGGCCACATCAATGCTGTCCGCCGTCCACCCACCATCGCCTCCGGTCATCAAGAGTGTGGCAATGCAATCTCCAGATGCGATTTCCGGCAGCAAACGCGAATTCGCCACTTCGTCACCGCTGGCCTGCAGCGCAGCCACGGACATGATGGCACTGGTGAGCAACGGCGCACCCAACAGGGCACTGCCGGCTTGTTCCATGACACGTTCGACGGCGACGGATCCGGCACCAACGCCCCCATACGCTTCATGCACCAGAAGGCTCGTGATGCCCATCTGTGCAATGGCTTGCCAAAGCGCAGTGTCGTAGCCCTTCCGATCCTCCATCCACGACCGCACATGCTGTTCTGTGCATCGGTCCTTGAGCAGGCGTCCGAAAGCGTCCTGCAATGCGGTCAACTCGCCGTCACTCAGTGTGCCCATTACATCCCCCAAAACGTGCAGATGGAAAAGTGACCACGTTGACGCGCTGCTACATCGGATGCAACCGCACCGGCAACGAACGCGTTGTTCTCACCCACGTGTCGGCTGGCTCACACTCATATACTTTTCCCACCAATGGTGGAAATTGCGGATGCGCCTTTCATGGTGGGATATCCAGAATCCCTTCATCCCACGTGAGTGCAGGCCTTTCTGCACACCCGCCAGGCAGGATGCATCTTGATCCAGCAACAGCCCGGATGACTTTTCTCCGTAACGGTAGAAGACATGTTCCGGCCGGCCTTCCACCACGCCGTCACCCAGTTCCACGAACAGGTCTACCGCGCCGGCACTGGCAGCCGCAGTGACTTCACCCTTGGGCACCCGGTTGAAGATCATTCGGTCGAAAAACATCTTGTCCGGATCGCTCGGGTGCGGCCGGTGACGGAACATCCACATCTGTTCACCGAATAGATTGAACGTGATGTTAGGGAAAATATTGTAGTGATAGTCGGCCGTCAGCTGGTCGTCCGTGAGGTTGGAAAAATCCAGTCCGTGTTCGCTGGTCATTGCCCGCTTGTGTGCAGCCACCGCGCCACGCAACGTGGTGACATCGCCATTGAAGCCATCGACGGGGAACCCTTCCGACTTCAGATAGTCGATCAGGGTGTCATTGAGGGCTTTGTCGTCGCCGATTCTGCGGGGGCTGGGAATGTACATGGGCGCAATGAAGCGGGTATGGGGACCGTAGATGTCCATCTGCACGTTCACATCATCGGCGACGTATTCTGATTCCGGGTGCACGCCTCGCACGTGGTAGGTCTCGGAGAAAATGTCGACAGAGGTCTTCCAGTTGCAGTTCCATTCAACCGTTTCGTCCGACACCAGCACCATGTCTTCAAATTCATAGGGGGCCAGATGCTCGGGTATCACCCCGAGATAATCGACTAAGGGTTCAATGTCAGGGTCCATGGACACCCAGACAAAGCCTCCCCAGATATCGCATCGCAGTTTCGGCAGGCCCAGTTCCTCGGCGGGCGTCCCCTGGGGGAAGTCGTGCGCTTCGGGGATGTATTTCACGGTGCCGTCCATGTTCCATTCCCAGCCATGAAAGCCACACGCCAGGTGATCAGAGTAACCACAACCGGCGGGTTTCAACTGGTTCCCGCGATGCTGACACACGTTGTAGAACGCGTGGATATCACCATCCTCCGCACGCGTGACCAGAATCGATTCGCGCAGGTTTTCAAAGACGAAATAGTCACCGGGTTCCGCCACATCACATTGGGCACCAGCCAACAGCCACGTCTTCGACCAGATGTGTTCATCTTCCAACTTCAAAAACACAGGGTCGGTATAGCGGTCAACCGGGATAAGGTCTGTCCCCAGATCCGGATCGGGCGCCTTGTCCTGCGGCGTAAAAGTGAATGTGGACGACCGGTTCATCGTGTCTTCTCCGTTCAAGTCATTGCTTGCATCGAGGCCCCCAACGGCGTCGCCAAGACCCTCGAGCACATTCACGCGCGTGCCCGTTCGTCTCGTTGGTCGATGCGCGCGCGCCTTCTTCACCCAACTGGAAAAGGCACGCCAACTCGTTCGACGATCTGGCCCGATGGCCCTTATCCCGATCGGTTACCCGGACGCCAATTTCGGGCCCACCACCCGCAAACCGCTGGACGAGATCCTGCGCTGGAACACGTGGTGAGCGCGATCGGGAGACGCTCCTCCTAGCCTGCGGCCACCCCGGACGCATCACCCATCAGCTTGCCGATGAGGAAACCGCGACGCTTCAAGTTGCCTTCGAACTCGGCAAAGAACTCGTCCGGTACCGAGCCTTTCACCAGGTCGCTGTCGATCAGCGCCCCGGCCCAGGCCGATACCAACGGATAGTCGTCGAGGAGACCGCTTTTCAGCCACTGATCCACGTGCATAAAACGTTGCAGGAACGGTGCGTACGCAGCATCCACGAGGCTCAGTTCGGGTCCGTTGAAGAACGGACCGTCGTTGCCCCGCTCATTGGCGAGCGCGGTTTCGAGCTTGTCGAGCACGCGCCGCGCGGTGTCCAGCCGCTGCTCCTGGACTTCGGCGGTTTTCGCGTAGTAGAGACCGCTCAGGCCTCCCGCAAACGTCGGGACGAAATCGGTCCAGGCACGGTTGCGGGCCCGTTTGATGAGGTCTTCAGGATGCACACGGGGTGACTCGGCTTCATCCAGGTACTCGGCAATGGCGTTGGACTCGAAGAGGATCTCCTCATCCACCTTCAACACGGGCACCTTGGAATGGGGTGAGATCTCCAGAAACCAATCCGGCTTGTTCCTGAGATCGATGTAGGTCACGTCGAACGGGATGCTCTTTGCACGCAAGACAATCACGGCGCGCTGCACCCAGGGTCACGTAACAGAGCTGATCAGATGGTATCTGGTCACGTCAGAATCTCCTTTGCAGTCGCCTCAATAGTACGCCAGCCGGGCACCCATGCGCGAGATCAGGCGATCGACTGGGTTAGACTAGCTACTTCACTGTGGGGAACTTCATCTATGGCGCATTCGGAGGGACATCTGACGGGAAAGGTCGCGCTGGTTACGGGTGCAGGCGGTGGTCTCGGTCGCGCACATGCGCGGCTGCTCGCCGAAGAAGGCGCGGCGGTGGTGGTCAACGATCTCGGCGGATCCCGGGACGGCACGGGTTCGGGCAGCTCGATGGCCGATGCGGTGGTCGAGGAAATCAAAGCCGCGGGGGGTCAGGCCGTGGCGAACTACGGCTCGGTGACCGACCCTGCGGCGGCCAGGGCGATGGTGCAGACCGCCATCGACACGTTCGGCAGGCTGGACATCTGCATCAACAACGCGGGCATCCTGCGTGACAAGTCGTTCAAGAACATGACCGACGAACTGTGGGACATCGTCATCGACGTGCACCTGCGCGGAACCTACCTGGTGGCGAAGGCCGCCTGGGACCAGATGGTCGCCCAGGGCGAAGGCGGACGCATCATCAACACCAGCTCGACCTCCGGACTCATCGGCAATTTCGGCCAGACCAATTACGGCGCGGCCAAGGCCGGCATCGCCGGATTCACCCGGGTACTCGCCCTGGAGGGGGTGAAATACGGCATCACGGTCAACACCCTCGCGCCGGCGGCATGGTCGCGCATGACCGAAGACATCATGCAGGAAGACACGGCGGAGCAATTCGCACCGGACAAAGTCTCACCGGCCGTGGTCTGGCTATGTACCGATGAAGCCAAGAGTGTGACCGGGCGCCAGTTCTGCGTGGGCCGCAACCGCATTTCACTGCTGTCCTGGCAGGTCACCGAAATCGCCCAGAAGGACCCGATGGATGCCCCCTGGACCGTCGACGAAGTGGATGAACAGATGCGCGCAAGCATGGCGCAGTGGCCGAAGCTGATGAACGCGATGGAAGTTTAGAGAATGATCCTCTCACGCGAGCTGGCCTCGATTCTGGTGTTGGGGCTGATGCTAATTTCGGTGCCCGCACGAGCGCAGATCGAAGGCGTCCACGTATCCGGTCATGGGTCCGTAGAAGTCGAGCCGGACATGGGTCACGTCCTGCTGCACGTTCGTCGCGAGGGTCAGAACGCCGCCGAACTCGGCAAGGAACTCGACGACGTTGTGCGCGCGATTCTGGAACTCACGAGGGAACTCGATATCGCCCGACGCGACGTGACCGCCGCAGCGATCACCATTAATCCCCGCCATCGACGCCGCAACAACGAAACCGTCGTGGACGGACTGGTTGCCACTCGCACCATTGCGCTGAAACTGCGCGACCTCGATCGCTTCAGCGCGCTCATGAAGCAGTCGCTCGCGCTAGGGGTGAACAACGTCGATCCGATCCGCCTGGATACCTCGCGCCGCGAAGCGTTGGAAGACCAGGCGTTGGAACTGGCCATGAACGACGCGCAAGCGGAAGCCGGTCGCGTGGCCAAGGGCTTTGCAATTGCGCTGGGGCCGGTGATCGACGTGCAGGTCGGCGGTCATGCCCCGCGACCGCAGGCCGCTATGCTAATGCGCGAATCCTCTGACGGTGGCGCGTTCAGTCCCGGCATCATTCGCATCGATCGGTACGTCCAGGCGACCTTCGCAATCCAAG
>PVMK01127965.1_pt1 | contig 18515 bp, 21 predicted proteins | sample 1853481 | NCBI WGS metagenome assembly PVMK01 (sample SAMN08533507, study PRJNA380276) | Marine sediment metagenome, whole genome shotgun sequencing project. | reverse complement strand
GCGCTTAGACGAGAATAAAAATTTCTCAATTCTCATCATTCACAAAAAATAATTTAAAACTAATCAAATTTGATTTCATAGTACCTTCAGAATCGAAAATTGTATTTTATCTTTAAATCAAAAACATGTCAAATTAATATGATTGAAAAAAATAATCATCAGTATAATTGCTGCATTGGTGATTGTACCATTGTTGTCTAGCGTGTATGCTGAATCAATTTATGATATTAACATCCCATCTGGTTCTGCAGATCCTAATTCCCCCTTTCATTGGGTAAGTGAGAAAGATGGTGACACATCTGGGTTTATTGAAATTATAGTAGACGATGTAATTCATTGGAAAAATGGAGATACTGTAGCTCACACCGTAACTGCTGGAAGTGCAGTAGATGGACCATCTGGTCTTTTTGATTCGAGCTTGTTGATGGCAGGAAAAATTTTTTCCCATAAGTTTGAATCATCAGGTGAATTTCCATACCACTGTATTGTTCACCCTTGGATGGAAGGAATTGTTACTGTAATTAATGGTTCAACAAATACAGATCCGCCCATTACTGTTAAAACTAATTCGAATCACTACAATGAAGGAGACATAATTTATGTTACTGGCGAGGTAAGTGAGATTCTTTTTGGGTATGCAATTTCGTTAATGATGATTGCGCCAAATGGTGATGCTATTTTAATTGATCAAGTTATAGTCCGTTCAGATAAAACATTCGGTACAGAATTAGGTGCAGGAGGATCTCGTATGAAAGATGATGGAGTATACACGATTAGAGTACTCTATGGAACCGAAAATCGAACAGCAGAGACCACATTTACGTTTACAGGTATAGATGTTACACCGCCAAAAATTTTGCAACCCACAGATATTGAAGTCGATGCAGAAACCCATGATGGAGTTACAATGGTTACTTTTGATGTTTTGGTAATAGATGATACTGATAAAATAATTCACCCCACATGTAAGCCGCGTTCTGGTTATTTCTTTGGTGTAGGAGATACAAGAGTAACATGCACTGCAAGAGACTCTACAGGAAATTTTGCAAATCCAGTTTCATTTACTGTGACGGTAAATCCTCCAGGAATCTTAATTCCTGGTTGGCTAAAAAACGTAGCAGAATTTTGGTGTGAAGATAAAATTGATGACAGTGCCTTTGTTGAGGGAATTCAATATCTTATTGATAATGGCATTATTGTAGTTCCATCAACTTCTCTAAGTTATGGCGGTTCACAAGAAGGCCCACAATGGGTAAAAAATAATACTTGTTGGTGGTCTACAGGATTGGTTACAGACGAAGACTTTGCATCTGGAATTGAATATTTAGTTGGGCAAGGAATTATCAGAGTTTAAATCTTTTCTTTTTTTTTCGTAAAAATGTTAACTTGAATTTTTTGTTTCCCTTTACAATCACATAAAATTTTTCTAAATATTACACAAATCCTTTACGACAACCTAGCATGTTTTCCTTCACAAATGGGAGGGATGCCATTTTTACTGATTGTCGATAAACTCGTTAACACTTGTAAAGTCAAACTCAGAACTTTGAAGTAAACAAATTTTCACCTCAACAGTGGTTTTAGATATCTTTTAGAGCATTTTTATTTCATTGTTTAACTTTTTTCGTGAGGGTTTTTTTCTTATACTCTGGAGTAAATCGTTTTCAAGTTCTGAATTACTTATTTAGAACAAAAGTATAGAAACTTTTGGGAATTGGGCAAACAAATTATTTTTACATTGATAGTAGTTGTGGGCATATCTTCAATATTCTTTGCAGTAGAAGCTGCAGAATTTGAACCTCTAGATCCTCCAAGTCAGAAAATACAAATTTTTCCTGATTGGATTAAAACATCATTCAAATTTTGGGCAGATGGGCACACTTCTGACACTGATCTAAAAAATGCTTTGGAATTTTTAATCAAGAAAAAAATTCTAGATGTCTCTAATCCTGTTGAGGGATGTATTGGCTCGGGTTGTGGTTTTGCACAAACCGATAACGATTTAGATTATTCCTTGACACCTGAAGATTGCAATGATTTAGATCCCACAATCTATCCAGGAGCACCAGAGATTTTGGGTGACGGGATAGATCAAGATTGTGATGGAGTAGATGAACTTCCTAATTTTAGTAATCCCGATTCAGATGGGGACAAAATTCATGATTACAGGGATAACTGTCCGACAATTCCAAACGCAGCTCAAGTTGATTTAAACGGAAATGGGATTGGGGATTTATGTGAAAATGATTTGGATAATGACGGATTTTCCATAAATGATGGAGATTGTGATGATAGTGAATGGTCATTCAGCCCTGATGTGTTTGATAACACGGTTGATGGAATAGACCAAAATTGTGATGGAGTAGATGGTGTTTTTACAAATGACCCCGAAGGTGCACCAGGAACTGGTTTTGAACAAACCCCGCCAGGAAATGAGTTTAAACCAGAAAATTCCAGTGATAGTGATTGTAATTCAAACGACCAAGATTGTGATGGGTATACAGTAGATGATCCTAAAGACCCAAGGTATGATTGTGAAGACTTGAACTCCGAAATTCACCCAGGAGCACCAGAGATTCCCAATGATGGAATAGACCAAGATTGTGATGGGTACGATTTACAATATTGATTATGACAAATTAAATTATCACAGTATAAAATCAACTCAGATATTCAAAAAGTTAAATTCAAAATTAATTAACTTGTTCTTATTTACCTCAACAGTGGTTTTGAATAGGTTTTTGAGTCTACAAACATAAGATTAGCCTAATTCAGATAATTTTTGTTTTGTAGAAATATCATATGTCGCTTTAATTTCGGTTACAAAGATTTTTCCATCTCTCTTTTGGCCGGTGTGTGCAACGTCCATTATGGCAGATACAACATCATCAAGTTGAGAGTCATTAATAACAGAAATAACTACCTGTGTTGAATTAAATTCAACTATCTCTCCTGCAATTTCTGGCCTTTCACCTGATCCTTGCCCCAAAGATTCCATAAAGGTGACTGCTTCGGCACCTTTATTCCGAATTGCCTTAACAACCTGTAAAGAAACATCACTTTGTACAATTGCCTCAATTCGCAGCATACGATCTTTAAGATGTGTGTCCTTTAAAAATATTAAAGATAAGTCAATATTATAAAATCTGAACTTCATATTTACAAAAAATTCAATTTTTTAATTGAACTAATCATTAACACTTAGAATGAAATGTTAATTTGAAATTATTTTTTTAAATAATAAAAAAGATTTGAGAGAATGATAATTAGATGAATCATCTCACATTTTTCTACAGTTACACTAGCTTTAATATCTCATCTATTATTTTTGTATGATCTGCATTAACATCCGTAGTCAGATAGATTAGATGTTCTTTCCCTGAAGGAATGGTAATGCGCTTTATCTTAGCATATTCTGCCAAGACATATTTGCCCTCACCAATCTTGTCCGAAAGATCATTACGTGCATTCCAAGAATCTATCGCTCGTTGAAGTGATTTTTTGCTTTCATCTGCAGTCAAAGCATTTGTTACACCTTCCCGATGACCAGTATGTTCAATTCTTCCATCTATGTTTGCTATTGTAGCAAATCTAATCTGAGGGTCTATGTCCATGATTTTATCATACAGTGCTTTTGAGTCCATATTAGATAATAGACATTATCAGATGAAAGGTTTTCCATAAAATGGTTGATTCTGATTATTTTTTGATCTCAATTTAATTACAAATGACTACTAATGAATAATCAAAGTTTTATGAAACACATAGTGTAATATTTTAATGCCGATAGAATATGCACAGATTATCAGTACCATAGATCAAAGACCCGACACAACAGAACCAGTACCAGTCTTTATGGACCAAAATGATGGAATATCCGGAATTGAGCATTCAATAGATCATCCTGCAGATATTGGGATTGTTGAATCAGGAGTTTACGTAATTATTGCAGCTCCTCAGGTAGGTAGAAAATCAGGAGAAGGTCCACAAAACGTCGATTTCTGGCTTAGAAAAAATGGCAAAGACATACCAAATTCCAATGTACGTTGCACAATTAGAACAAATGAAGATAAGGATGTCATAGTTAATCAAACAATGTCTGCATTCAAAGCTGGAGACGTTCTTAATGTCATGATGGCAGTAGATACGGTAGGAGATGGGCTCGGAATAGAATCTATTCAATCTTCAGGCCGACCACTAATTCCAAGCATCATCTTTTCCATGCACAAAATCAAAGATGCCGTAGAGGGACATTGGCAAACCACTAACAAAGGTACAAACAAAATATGGGTAGAAGGATAATATCTTTTATCTCTTTTTCTTATTTTGCTTTATGATTAGACTCGTTTTGTTTATTTTAATTAGAAAAAATGTGTTTTAAATTCAAATTAAAATATATGAATAAAGTTCATTAAATAAAATCCACAACAGGCTGTCTGTAATTTTCAAGTACATGTGTGGTTTTATTACATAATTTGTTGAATATAAAAAATTAGGAGATAAGACTTAATGAACTGGATAAAAACACCTCTGTCAAAATTTGGGTTTAAGTGTATAATGAATAAACATAATTTTTGTGCGTATTCATCATGTGAATGCCTTTGTCATTAAGTTAAATTGTAATTAAAAAATAAAAGGTGTGATTAGTATTTATTTAAAAATATTAATTCAAAATTATTTTTTAGAGAAAATAAGAATTTGAATATCAATTTATTTATTCTACTTTTTCTTTAGTACTTATCTTGTATGCTTCCTCAACAGCAGAAACAAAAATCATACCATCACCTTTGGAACCTCTGTAAGCTGCATTCAAAATTGCAGATACCACAGATTTTACTTTTGAATCATCAACTACTGTTGTAATAGTATCAATTCGATTGTATCCTGCGATAAATTTTGCAGTGCCTCGTGCCCCACCTACCATTGGCCTTTCACCTGCACCTTTGCCCCTACTTTCAACTAAGGTAACTCCTTGTGCTCCAGCTTTAAGAATAACATCAATCACTTCATTTCTTCTCATACTGGGTACCATAGCATCAATTCTTTTCACGATATGCTCTTTGATAATGTCTATTAAAAACAATTCCCTAGTAATCTTGTTCAAGTGTAAATTTTTTTAAATTATTTTTGGAAAGGATTATGATTAAATTTATCACTTGAGTAATTTCTTGTTCTATCAGATACTGGATTATGATTACAAAATATTCACACTTTGAACACAAAATAGAATACAATCTTTCTTTGGCAGATGAAATGCTTATACAATATGATAAGCAGTTGCACTACATGAAGTTGGGATTGAAAATTGTGATATTTGCAATCGTAGCAATTCTTGTGCAGGTATTTGGCATTATTCTATTATAATTTAGGCCAGAGACAATTCCTACTCCCAATAAAATCATACGATATTATGATCTCAGAGATTCGCCTTTCTTCTTGAATAAAAATAAAATTAATGAAAAATGGATTGTTCAGTTTGCAAGTTTTTTGTGTGCTACTAGTTCACAACCATATCAGGTAAAATTCGTAATTTTCTAGAATGTTCATGTGTACTTGAAAATTAAATTGTATTTAAAAACAGTTTTGAGAAAAATTTTATAGATTCCGTTTAGAACCACATATGAAAAGTATTCTATTTTTACTAATTATATTCCTGCTTTTGTTGATAAACTTGCAAATACTTGAAGGGGTATATTTTTCATTTAATTCCTGTAAAAATTTTGAAAATTAAAATAATTCTCCTTAATTTGTGATAAACAAATCCCAGAGACAACAAGAATATTTTATTTCCATATTCTGAATATGTCAAATTCTAAAATGACTAGTTTGAATCTGCAAACCCAATCAATAATTCTAGAAGTATTTCAATTTAATAAGCAGGTAAAGTAATTTGAAAAAGTGCAACAAACAGAAGCAAGAAAAATCTTAAAAGATGCACCTATTATGTGGAGACGCATCAACTCTATTGGAATAATTCTTGATTGTAATTCCACGTATGCTGCCAAATTAGGTCGTGCAAAATCAGAGATTCTTGGGAGACCTATTTTTGAGCATGTTCCAAAGGAATCATGGAGTGAAATGAATGATTCTTTGCAAAAATGGTTTGAGACAGGTAAGGTATCTCATAGAAAAATTACTTTTCAAAGACAAGATGGTACTATTTTTCCCGCTTTACTTCATGCGGTAAGCCTGTATGATGAGAAAAATAATCTTCTTGGAAGCAATACAGTAATTTTTGATCTTGAGGAGGTAGATGATAATCAGATAAAAGAATATAGAGAATTCTTCAAAAATGCAGAAATAAAATTAGATGAAATAAGTAAAGATTACCAACAACTAGATGAAAATGCAAAATCAGAGTATGATGGACTAAAGAAAATGTTTGATTTGTTATCAACTACAAATCTTGATGAATTAAAAAATGCATAATCACATGTGTTTAATTTTAATAACTTTTCTTTTTGATTGATTTTTGTAGTTCATGAAATACAGTTTGAACTTCAGTTACTGCAGTACTATCTTCAAGTGTACTGATATCACCAATTGTGTCATTGTTTGCAATAGCTTTCAGTAACCTTCTCATAATTTTCCCGCTGCGAGTTTTTGGTAATTTTGAAACAAAATAGATTTGTTTTGGAGTAGCAATAGGACCAATGTCATTTCTAATTTTTTCAAAAATTTCTTTTTCTAAAATTCCACAATCTTTTGTTGAATTTTCTATTAGGACAGCAAAAGCAATAATCACTTCACCTTTAACATCATCAGGGATTCCACATACTGCAGATTCTGCAACATCATCATGAGACACTATGCAACTTTCAAGCTCAGCAGTTCCAATTCTATGTCCTGCAACTTTGAGAACATCATCTGCCCTTCCAAGTAGCCAAAAGTATCCGTCTTTGTCAATTTTTGCATAATCACCAGAATAGTATACGTTTTGAAATTTTTCCCAGTAAGCATTTTTGTATTTTTCATCATCTCCCCACAAAGTCAAAAGCATTCCAGGCCAGGGGTTTTTTATTATCAAAAATCCTTTCGTGTTTGGCGGTACTTCTTTACCTTCTTCATCAACAACTAAGATATTTACGCCTGGAATTGGCCTTGTTCCAGAACCTGGTTTGAGAGGAATTGTCTCAATCCCAGGTAAGGAAGAAATCATCATTCCACCTGTTTCTGTCTGCCACCAAGTATCAATTATAGGGCATTTTTCTTTGCCAATTATTCGATAGTACCATTTCCAAACTTCGGGATTAATTGGTTCTCCAACAGTTCCTAACAATCGAAGAGATGATAAATCAAAAGAATTTGGAATGTCATTTCCAAAATTACATAAACATTCTCAAAGCAGTAGGAGTAGTGTAAAAAATAGTAACTTTGTGTTTTTGTATTATATCCCACATTCTTGATTCATCAGGATAATCTGGTGCTCCTTCATACATTATCTCAGTGGCACCGTGTAAAACTGGTCCATACACAACATAGCTATGCCCTGTAACCCAACCAATATCTGCAGTACAAAAAAAGACATCAGAGTCTTTAATATCAAAAGCCCACCCAAATGTGGAATTCAAATGAGTTAGATAGCCTCCCGTTCCATGCAAAACTCCTTTTGGCTTTCCTGTAGTTCCAGAAGTATACAAAATGAATAAAGGATGAAGGCTGTCAAGTTGTTCAGCTTCGCATTCACTAGGAATATTTTTCATCAAATCACCCCACAGTTTATCTTTAGTAGTTAATGAGATAGGTTCTTTTGTTCTCTCCAATACAATTACATTTTTTACAAAATCAAAATTCTGAATTGCCTCATCTACAACTTTTTTTAGTTTAACAATTTTTCCTCGCCTATATCCTCCATCTGAAGTGATTACAATTTTAGATTTTGAGTCTTCAATTCTTTCTCTCAATGAGGCAGAACTAAAACCAGAAAATACAACGATATGTGTTGCGCCAATTCTAGCACAGGCTAGCATTGAAATTGGAAGTTCAGGAACCATTGGAAGATAGATTGTAACCCTATCGCCTTTTGTGATGCCTAAAGATTTTAGGACATTTGTAAATTTTTGTACCTCTATCCACAAATCATGGTAAGTTAAAATTCTAGATTCTCCAGATTCTGCCTCCCAAATAATTGCAGGTTTTTCAGCCTTATTTTTTTGATGAATGTCCAAAGCATTGTATGATGCGTTAATCAAACCACCTTCAAACCATTTAGCAAAAGGAGGATTCCAGTTCAGAGTTGTAGTCCAAGGAGAAAACCAAAAAAGTTTCTTTGCCTGATCTGCCCAAAATGCAGAAAAGTCAGATTCAGATCGCTTTCTTATTTCAGAATCGTTGTTTCCTAGTCCAATGTTAAAAATCTCAGACATTAATAATCGTAAAGAGATTCAAGTTTCTAAGTGTTAGTTAACTCTAAATTATTTGGTTTTGGAAAATTAGATAAATACTCTATTACCAACTCTCACTATGACAAAAAGTATTAGCTGTGCAGATGTAGGAGCAGATTGTAGTTGGTCTTCTACTGCAGAGACAGAAGAAGAATTGATGAAAAAGGTTGCAGAACATGCAAAAGAAAAACATGAAGGCATGGAGATAACCCCTGAACTTGTTGCAGAAATTAAATCACATATAAAAGAAATCTAATATTTTTGATTTGAGTCTTTTTTTTAAGATACCTCCTCAAAAGCGGAGGTACCAGAATCATGTTAACTAGTTTATGTGAGCTTGGCTTGTTCCAGCTAACACCGTGAGATGTCTCCGACTCATTAATCCGTAAATGCAAAAATAATATTAAAAAAATTAGGACAAAGAAGGATCACTTAACACTAAACTCTTTTTGTTCTAAAATGGAGAAGTCTTAGCTAAAAAATGAACAGATCAGCTAACTAGAGTATATGTAAAATATTATCGTATGAATAGTGATGACAGGAATAAATTTCATCGATACAATTGTGGTTCGCCATAGTCTTGAGAGGGGGACTGCCTCTGAAGACAAGCCAGTATTGCCCGCAGAATTCATGGGAAAAGAAACAACAAAGGCCAATGAAGACCGTTTAAAGCTCGCAGGGAATCTGATGATTATGAGCGCAAAAGGAACAAAAAAGATCAGATTATCTGAATTGGAAACACCAGTGCTCCCAGCAGACTTTAAAGGACATTACATAACATCTGGCAGAGGTACAAGTAGGGTCAGACTATAACCCTATTTTCAATTTTTATCAAAACATCTCAAATGAAAATTCAGTTTTGATCTTCTTTTGTTCTGATCGCCAAGAATTTTGACTAGTGTTACTTATGCCATATGGTTAGAATGCAATAACATGTCACCAGATAAGGAAAAAGAGACGCAGAACGCAGAGTATTTTCTAAAATCGTTTGAAGAAAAATCACCCCTCTATTATGACATTCTAGATTCAATGTTTACTGAAATAAAACAAGGAATTTCACAGGAAACAAAGAACTGACATTTAGTTTGTGACAGTAATCAAATATCTCAAACGATATCAGACTATTAAATTGATTTTGATTTTGACCAAAGCAAGTCAAACAGTAATTTTTTAGAGTAGATCATTGCCTCAGAATTAGTCCACATTGCAGTAACATTTTCTTTTCCTGATTCGGAGTTTTTCATAAAGAATAGAATTTCTTCGTTGTCCTTGACTACAAAACAAATATTGCCATTTGTAGTATTAGGAATCTTTTTGACATTTGTTTTATCAATATCATCAAAGACGTAAAGAGTTCTTGCGGATGAATTTGTCAGAATCTGGAGTTCGATTTCAGATTTGTCAAGGGGTTCTAAAAAGTTTGCATGATAAAACTTCAAGAAATCTTTTTCGCTTCCGATGATTTGAAAATCCTTCTTTGTGTTAATTATCATGTCATTTATTTTACCATAAATTTGATTTTCCCCTTGCAGCATTTGGAATTTATCGTCTTTTGCTTCAGTTGGTTCATTGTGGAATGTAGGAATAGAATCCCAAATCGTGGTTAATTCTTGTTCTTGAATTTCAAGCTTTTTTACACGTTCTTTTTCCGTGTCTACCATTGATTTTATTGCGTCTGTCAGTGGTAATGCAGCAAATTTGATAGGGTGCTGAAACGTTGCAGAAACAACTCCTTTGTTTTGCAGAGTTGTGAGAAGATGATATGTTTCAGTTCTGGGTAGTTTTAATGCACGGCAAACCTCAGGTGCAGTTTTTGAGCCATACTTTCCTAAGAATATGTATACCTTACATTGGTTTGCAGTTAAACCAAATTTAGAAAATTGAACTTGTAATTGATCAAGAGATTGCTTGTGTTCATACGAACTCGAATCTGGATCATTTTCAAATATTGTTACTTGTTGTGTTTCAGTCATTTTTTCTCTGAGGAATGTCTGATCGAGCGGTAGGATTTATGAGGATCAAGTCAACAAGATCTGATCGATCTGATCGTATTTCTGATCGAGTTGTTCCTGAGATTAAAAATCAAGAATTAAAATATGATTTTTTATGCCTAGAAAAACTCAAAATATAATGAAAAATCACATGTTTTGGTTCTAATCAGTATTTAACAAAATTTTCTTGATCATGAATTTTTCAAAAAAAATCTATTTCCATAACTATTTGAGTTTTTGAAATAAATTCTTATGAGTCGAGATGTCATTTTGGATAATAAATTCAAAAATTCAGAACAAAAAATTCTAAAAAAATGTAGAATCATAGACTACTGAAAATAAAAAAATAATAAAAAAATTATTGTGCTTCCATTCTGGCAAGCCAATCGTTATCGTCTGTATTGTCTTTTGAAGTCTCTGATGTCACCTGTTGGGGTGGTTCTAGAAATGTTGGTGCAGCTTCAGCTTCCACTGGAGCTTCTGGAACTGGTGGTAATGCCTCAGCTTCACTTGGTGAGTCAAAAGTTGAGGTGATTGGCTCGTTTATTGGTGCCTCTGGAAGTACGGGCTGAACGTTTTGTGGTTGTTCAGAATTGTCTAGATATGATACGGCAGAATCCTGTACATTTTGTGGTGTTGGTGCTGTTGCACTTTGTGCTTCAACATTAAGATCTGTGATTCGTTTTTGCACATTTGAGATTTCTGCGGTTTCGTGAGTAATATGCTCAATCAGGGAATTGGTGCATGTCTTCACTGTCTCAAATGTTGTTGCAGAAATTTCATCACTCTTGTGTTGTAACTTTGCATCAAATACCAACATTTTTGCGGATTTCAATTGTTCGTCTAACTCTGCTAATCTTCCTTCAAGTTTTGCTTTGATTTGACTTTCTGTTTCATCTAGTGATACAAGTTTTGACTTGTATTTCTCATGAATTATTTCTGCATCTTCTTTCATGTCATCGTTGTCAGAAACAATATCAATCAAAGCCTTGAGACGACGTAGAGTTAGTTGTTTTTCACGAATTAGTCTTTGAGAATCTAATCTCCATTTTGGAATGAATATAACAACATCGCCTTGACTTACTAGTTGATCAAATTGGATTTGCTGTAATCCTTGAGAACCGCAGTCAACACCCACTGTTTGGATGCTTCCGTCGATGTCTGTCATCGTTCCAATGACTTTACCCATGAATGTACCGTACATGTCTTTGACGTTTTTACCGATTATATCGATATCGTCTTGGGGCATGTTTAGAATGAAGGGTTTTGTATATCCTACAAAGTGTTAGAAAGGTTTCCCGATTTGGTAAGATTTTTTTTACAAACTAATAGTCAGGCGGTATCTTAGAAATTTTAAAATTGAAAGCCTAAAAAGTGTAGATATGATTCAGAGAGAAGAAGTAGAGCAGATTTTGAGCTTTGTCTCAAAACGGTGGTTTGATATTTCAAAAGATCCAGAAAACAAAGCTATGAAAACTTTACCAAGTAATTTTTGGATGAACTCGATTGGAGGAAAAGCTGGAAAAGGAAGATGGGTAACAATGCTGATGTATACTGAAAATGAAGCAGATGCAGAAGTTTTCAAAGATGTCTTGTTAAAATGGCAAGCAAAAGGAATGCAAGGAAACCAATCACCCGATCTAATTCAACTCGGGAAAAAGAAATAGACTATTAATAATTGGCAATCTTCACAAATTTGTTGTCAGAATTTTCAATAAAAGAAAAAAAAATTCTATCAACCCATTTTTCAAATTCAGATGAAAGTGTATTTGCAATAATTACTCCAAAACAAGTTGATCGCGGGGCTTTGATGTCACGTTATAGTAGAACCGATAAAAGCATGAGGCGAATATTTTTAGATGAATTTTTAAAAAATAAAAATCGAGGAGAGGAATTTTACAATAGAGTACTGTTAGAATATGGCGATGATTCTGTTGCAGAGCTAGGTGAAGCACAAATTGCAATTGAAGGTCTATCTAACATTGCTGTTAAAAAAATTGAAGATCGAAGAATGGGATTATCCTATTTAGAAAAATCATCAAGATATGTTGCATGGAATAAAAAAATTAATGGTAATTACAGATTTTATAGAGATCCTGTTTTAATGAAATCAAGATTTGCAGATTTGTATTTAGACACGTGTAATTTTTCCTTTGATGTTTATTCTAAAAACATAGAACCCATGATAAATTATGTTAGAGAAAAATATCCTATAGAAAAATATTCTTTTAAAGATTCACTAGATGGAAAAGAAAAATCATTTTCAAAACTAAAACAAGAAAGTGACGTCAAATCCGCAAATATGATTTACAGAGGCTCAACAAAGGCCAAAGCCCTGGACATCCTCAGAGGCCTATTACCTGCCTCAACTTTGACCAATGTAGGCATAACAGGAAATGGTCGTGCATTTGAATATCTGTTGACCATACTTGCAGCCTCAGACCTAAATGAGGAACAGGATTTAGCCTTAAAAATCAAAAAAGAATTAGACTCTACAATCAAATCGTTTGTACGCAGATCAGATGACAAGTATGGAAAGGCATTTCAGGATTATTTGAAACAAGTAAAAAAGACATCAAAATCAATCGTTGCAAAAGAAATCAAACCAAAAAAAGTTTCAGGTGTGATGACCAAACTAGTAGATTGGGAATCTGAAAAAAACTCTATTGATAAAATTGTTACAAGTGTAATGTATGAACAATCCCCAAGCACTTCATATCAAAATATTTTACTACAAGTCAAAAAACTTTCAAAAGAAAAAAAGAACAAAATAATAAAATCCCTTGCCAATTTAAGACTTAACAGGCGGCATAGACCAGGTCGTGCATTTGAAAGTGTATACTATACTTTTGATTTGCTGAATAATTTTGGGATGTTTAGAGATTTACACAGGCATAGAGCTTTAACACTTGAACGGCAATTGCTTACCACTGATCATGGGTTCAACACTCCAAATGAAATTGAAATTTTAGGAATTGATGAAGAGTACAAAGAGTGTATGGATAAAACTAAAACAACCTTTGATAAAATTAGGAAAAAAAATCCCGAACAAGGGCAATATGTTGTAAATTTTGCTTACAACTATCCTTACTTTATCAAGTTCAATCTCAGAGAAGCATGTCATTTAATCGAATTGAGAACTGTCCCACAAGGGCACAAAGATTATCGACGAGTTGCACAACAAATGTACAAAGAAATTAACAAGATTCATCCCAACTTGAGTAAAATTATGAAGTTTGTGGATCTCAAAGAATATGATTTAGAAAGATTTGAATCTGAAAAAAGAACCGAAGAAAAAAGAAAGAAATTAAAAAAATAGAAAATATTCTAATAAGATTACTAACAAAATAGATGGTGGCAGATAAAATTAACAAAGATCCAAAAGAATGGAAAGAACAACTTACGCCTGAGCAATACGATATTTGCATCAATAAAGGAACAGAACCACCATTTTCAGGAAAATACTGTGACAGTAAGGCAAAAGGAACTTACAAGTGTATTTGTTGTGGAGAGCCATTATTCAATTCAAATACAAAATTTGATTCAGGTTCTGGTTGGCCAAGTTTTTGGGATCCAGTTTCTGAAGAAAAAATAGAGTATATTTCAGATACATCTCTTGGAATGGTTCGCACCGAAGTCAACTGTAACAAGTGCGGTGCGCATTTAGGACATGTATTTGATGATGGGCCAAAACCTAGCAACCAGAGATACTGTATAAATTCAATTTCATTATCTCTTGAGAAAGAAGAATGAATAAAAAAGAGAAGATGTTTCAAGAAGAAAGCAAATTTGGATTTTTATTTAATGAAGATTCTTAATTGGAAAATAATATTTTTAAAAAAATTATAGTGCGTTTATACCTGTCTCGCCATTTCTAATTTTTACTAATTTATCAATATTATAAGTAAATACTACCCCATCTCCTTTTTCTCCCGTACTTGCAGTTTTTTGTATGGTGTCAATAATTTTTTGTTCATTTTCATCTGCACAAAGAATTTCTATTTTTGCTTTTGGGATAAAATCACTTGTCTTGTTTCTCCACCCATCATGAGCTTTATGAATTCCAGTAATTTGGACTTGGTATGCAGAAAAAGTTGGAATTCCAACTTCAGCTAACGCATCTTGAATTTCATGTAAAGCAGAACTCCTAATAATAGCTTCAATCTTCATCATCAAAAATTTAAAGATTGTCAAGTGTTAAAACTCTTTCTTAATTTCATATATTAATTTAGAATCTTTCAAAGATAAATTCTTAAATTAATGATCAAAACGAGTTTTAAACTCAACTAGGTTTTATCTTATTTTAGCCTCAAAATTGATCAAAAATATTGAAATCTTGGCCAAGAATATTTATGAAAGCATAATGCCGATTCAGCCTATGATGCAACATTATCATAACAAATTGGAACAAAACATGATGTATTATACACAGTTTATGACAAGCAAATTAAAGACATGAATAAAAAACCCAGTCATATTACATTTGAAAGGAAAGAGAAATTTTGAGAATAATACTTTGTGGGTTTGGAGTAGTAGGTCAAAGCCTGGTTAAATTATTTGAATCACGATCAGAAGATCTTTATGCAAAATATGGTTTGAAACCAAGAGTTGTTGCTGTGTTTGATAGCAAAGGTAGTGCCATAGATTCATCAGGGCTTGATCTTGAAAAACTTGTAGAATCTAAAAAGAAATTTGGTACTGTGAAAAATTATTCTAAAACAAAAAACACCATGTCTGGACTGGATATTATAAAAAACATAGAAGCAGAGGTTCTCATTGAAACTACTGCAAGCAATTACAAAGATGCAGAGCCTGGAATGACACACATAACATCTGCAATGAAAAAAGGGATGCATGTGATTTCAGTGAATAAAGGTCCGTTGGCTCTTGCATTTCCATCTTTGTTGGAATTAGCAACATACAATCAAGTGATGTTAAAATTTAGTGGAACTGTTGGTGGGGGAACACCGATTTTAGATTATGCAAAAGATAGTCTAAGAGGAGAAAGAATCACATCATTTGCAGGAATTTTAAATGGAACTACAAATTACATCTTGACTAACATGGCAAATGGATTATCCTTCGAGTCGGCATTAAAAGATGCCAAGGACAAAGGTTACGTCGAAGCTGATGAATCTCTTGACTTAGACGGGCTTGACGCTGCTGCAAAATTAGTAATTCTTGCAAATTGGATCATGGGAATGAAAGTAACAATGCCAGATATCAAGTGCACAGGCATACGAAAGGTTACAACTGAAGATATCAAAAAGGCAGCCAAGAAAAAATGTGCAATCAAGCTAATAGCATCATGTGACAGAGACCTCCAGGTAGGTCCAAAAGAAGTGTCAATTGATGATCCACTATGTGTTAATGGGACCCTAAATGCAATTGCATTTACATCGGAGCATTCAGGGACTCAAACAATTATTGGAAAAGGAGCAGGCGGAATGGAGACTGCAAGTTCTATTCTTCGAGATTTGTTAGACATCAGACAAGAGACCTCAAGAAATTGAAATCAAATCTAATATCAAAAAGCGAAACATCTTTGGTTTTAAAGATAATTTCAGAACAATGGAATATGGAGTTTCCAAAGATAAAAAATCTCAAAGTACATGAAATATCAAGTGATGCACAAATCATAGTAGGAAATGGAATTAAAATTTTAAAGATTAATGATGAATATGTTCCATTTTTATCTGAAACTCAAACATTAGAAAAATTTCCATATGTTATGGTGGATATGGGTGCTGTGAAATTTATGTGTAAAGGTGCCAATGTAATGAGGCCAGGAATTAAAAAATATTCTGAATTTCAAAAAGACAGTATTGTGTGTATAATTGAGGAATCGCATCATAAATTTTTGGCAGTAGGAAAAACCCTAGTTTCTAGCGAAGAGATGGAAACAATGGAAAAAGGAGAAATAATAAAAAATATACATTATATTTCTGATAAATTTTGGGAGATAGGAAAAACCCTTAGTTCTTGATCATTTAGATGCTTACTGAGAACTTAGATATCCTTCAAAAAGACATTTGTTAGAACAATGAGTAAGGAGAGAATCCTCAAGTGCTTTTCCACAATTTTGACATTTTCCGGTCACTACAGCCTCGTTTTAGGCATGATATAATAGATTTACCACACAATCTTCCTAACCCAAAAAATAATTTTTAATTAATTTTATACTCCGTACATTTTATTTACAAAAAATTTATTTTGCAAAATTATATGAAAAAAATTCTAAAAATCCTGATTATGATAATTCCATTTGTAATTATTTTGACCATTGGGGCATCTGATTATTTCAAGGAGTCCGAAAAAGAACCATATTATAAAATTGGATTATCAGGAATTAAAAAACAATATTCTGTAGGTGAAGAACTAAGATTTTCATTGTTTCTTAATGGATATGGTAGTGATTGTGGGTCTTATGAGATACAAATAAAAAAAGAGGATAAACAAATTGATGGTAGAACAATTGACATTAATTGCACAAAAGAAATTAGCGATGATTTAGAATTTATCAATCTTGATGTAACAGCCTTGGAATTGAGTTTAGTCGAATCTGGCTCATATATTGCAACAGGTAAGTTTTCAAATAGTAAGGGTGAAAAGTTTCAAACTGAAAAGACATTTACAGTGAGTTGAAATTATTTTTTGAGAAAGATGTTTCAATAGATAGATTTAGTGTTGGATGTGTTTAAGAAATATTGCTCAATTCGTGATAGTTATTTTCTCAGTTGACTCTTTGATGCCATCTTTGGTAATTACCATAACATCAAGGCCATCTCCACTTGCAGAGTCTCTAAGTGCTGCTGAACGTACTGCTTTTTTTGCCAAATCTACTGCTTCATCTTCAGTCATGTTTGCCTTGAATTGAGGATCCAAGACACCAAGAGCCATTTCAGCTCCTGTTCCTACTGCGGCATACTCATCTGGCAAAACTGAACCTAATGGGTCTAATGTATACAAAACAGGTTTGTCAACTACACCGGCAACTATTACCTGAGTCAATAATGGAAAATACCTTCGCTCATACATCATATTTGACATCATTTTAGCGACAGAATTTGGAGGAACCTCTCTTTTTAGCTCCATATTTCGGATTTTAGCCAAAGCTGCAATTTGTAATGATAAAATCTGCATATCAGCAACAAGACCAGCGCATGTTGCCCCTACCTTTGGAGTTATCTCAATGTCTTTTTTGTTGATTTGCTTACAAGGAAATTTCCAAATGCGATCCTTTTTTCGCTTGCCAAAACTACACCGCCATCAAAGGTAATTCCAACTGCAGTTGCACCCGGCATGTACATTGACATAATTCAAATGATTTGGTGACATAATAAAGGGCTTTCTCCTTTTTACGAGGTCATGGAACTATTCTTTGCCAAATTTATCCATTATAAGACAAATGCATTTAGTGGTCTTTTTTAGGAGATCAACTCTTGCAAATTCGTTTGGAGAGTGAATTCTAGAAAACATGTAGGTGCTTCCAATAGAGATGCATGGGGCATGTAGAGCATCAACAAAAGAGTGCATTGGGCCAGTACCAGCATTTGAAACATTCAGAATTGAGGTTCCAAAGGATTCATCTGCGGCTTTCTTTACTTGAGATACAAAAGGATCAGAAGGGTTTGTTCTAGCTGCTGCCTCGCATGAAATATCTGTATCTGGACATCAGAATATCCTTTTGATTTGAGGTGTTTCCTTAATCTTTGAACTTGTTTTTTAGGATCCATTTGAGGAACCAACCTAAAGTCAATCTTCACTAATGCATTCCCTGGAAGAACAGTTTTTGCGCCATCTCCAGTATATCCTGAAACAAATCCTGCAATGTTACATGTTGCACCACCGACAAGAGCTTTTTTAGCATCAAGACCTTTCTTGTTTGCTACAAATGATTTTATTCCAAATTCTTTTTTGAAGAATTTCTCATCAAATGGTTCTTTTGAAATAAGTTCCAAATCTTTTTTTGAAAACGGTGTTACATCACGGTACCAGTCTTTGATGAGGATTTTTCCATCTGAATCTCTGAGAGTTTTTACAGCTTCAATTAAGCGCCATGCAGGATTTTTAATTAATACTGCTAAACTGGAATGTGCATCTTGTTTGGATTCTTTGACGAATAATTCTACAAAAAGTA
>PVMK01125969.1_pt1 | contig 18516 bp, 19 predicted proteins | sample 1853481 | NCBI WGS metagenome assembly PVMK01 (sample SAMN08533507, study PRJNA380276) | Marine sediment metagenome, whole genome shotgun sequencing project. | reverse complement strand
GCAAGTGATGACGTAAAAACTCGGTATTGGCCTGCTGACGACGTTTGTGGAATACGGCCTTCGCGACATCATCGTCAGACAATCCGTGCAGATCGTAGAGTCGCCGACAACCTTCTATATCCGGAACTGTTTCAATATCAAATACAAATACGTTCATGTCACTGAAAACACATTGGCGGACAAGTAACGATCCCCGCGATCGCAGATTACCGTGACGATATGGGCATTAGTTACCTGTTGCGATACCCTCAGGGCAGCTGACAACGCACCACCCGATGAAATACCGCAGAATATGCCTTCCTGGCTCGCGAGTAATCTAGTGGTTTCCTCGGCTTCCTGTTGTGAGACGTCGATTATCTGGTCGACCCTGTCAGGACTATAAATACGCGGCAAATATTCCTCGGGCCAGCGCCGAATCCCGGGAATAGTCGCGCCATCCTCAGGTTGCACACCGATGATGTTGATATCTGGGTTTTGTTCCTTGAAGTATCGTGAGCAACCCATAATGGTACCGGTGGTTCCCATCGAACTGACAAAATGGGTCATCGACTGCCCGGTTTGCTGCCAGATTTCGGGTCCCGTTGTTTCGTAATGTGCACGTGGATTGTCAGGATTTGCGAACTGATCTAGCAATTTTCCCTTGCCCTTCGCCTGCATCGATCCTGCCAGATCGCGAGCGCCTATCATGCCCGCTTCCTTGCTTACCAATATGATTTCGGCACCATATGCCCGCATTGCCATCTGCCGTTCGTAACTCATGTTATCCGGCATGATGAGTACCAGATGATAACCTTTGGTTGCCGCAACCATGGCCAGCGCAATACCGGTATTTCCGCTGGTAGCCTCTAGCAATGTGTCGCCGGATTTAATTTCACCGCGTTCTTCGGCGTATTTGATCATACTGTAAGCGGGTCGATCCTTCACCGATCCTGCCGGGTTATTGCCTTCCAGTTTTAGAGAAATATGATTTCCGCTGGCAGGGTCCATGCGCTGCAATGTAACGAGCGGGGTATTTCCTATATAATCCTCTAAAAACATAATCTTATCGTTATTTGACCAGTGCGTTTTGGATGCCTGCATGGAGCCGGATATATTACTGTATTGGCCATTCGCATACTATGTGAATTCGCGTCTAGTTGGAGTAATCAGCTTTGAGAATTCGTGCTAACCGTTATTTAGTTATTTCACTAATTCTGTTCGCCCCGATACGGATTTTATGGGCCGATGGTCACAGTTCCGTAGAGCTCGACTTTTTTGGAGATGCGCCACTGATACTAACGGCATCTCGCATGAGCAAACCGCTAATCGAATCGCTGGCAAGTATCAACGTGATAGATCGTGAGATGATCCAGGGGTCAGGAGTACGGGAAATTGCGGATCTGATCAGCCTGCGCTACGAAGGTGCGCTATATACCGGTAATATGGAGTTTTATACGGGGTGCTATTTGATATCTACCAATCAACCTGTAACTCGATCGCCCAGTTTCGTCCTTCCGGGCAAAAATAAACTGCGCCAACTTATCGACGAGACGACAAGATGAAGCGCCTGGGTATCAAGTACCAGATATTGTTGATCACGCTAATCCCGGTTTTTTTGATTGACCTTTTTTTTACTTACACCCGTTTCAAAGACGATATCAAACAGGCTAACGAGTTACTTCAAAGCGATGGGCGGAATATTGCCAGGAAAATTGCCGATGCTTCAAAAAACTTGAACGCAGGGCAGGCTCAACAGATTCAAACCATGCTCGATCAGAAAATTGATAACGACGCGGTCATCTTTGTATCGGTCTACAACCAGCAGGGTAAAAGAATAGCAATATCGGTCTCCAATGATTTCCAGGTGAGCAACACCAATCGTTATTTTTACGTCCGCAGCCCAATTACCTCGCAAAGAAATTTCCAACCCAAGGTGTTATCTCATGATCAAATCGAGCACTCAGTCGGGAATACAATCGGCTGGGTGAATCTATATGTATCGCGAATTCGGCTTGAGGAAGCCAAAACCCGAATAACCCAGGACGCGTTCATATTTTTCATCATCGTCCTGATGCTGGCTTTAATACTCACCGCAGTTATCAGCCGACGTATCACGCAACCGATATATACCCTGCTTGAACATTTGAAGTACGTCGAAACCGGACGCCTGGGGGAAACGATAGATCCGCTGGCCTATAACGAAATTGGAGCAGTGCAGAAAGGATTCAATCGTATGACGCAGGCTCTGTTGAGTAATCGAAAGCAGCTAAACGATAAAATTCAACAGGCAACCCAGCAGTTAAATGAAGCAATGATTGATATGGAAACCAAGAATCGAGAGCTGGCATTTGCCAGGGATGAGGCACAAAACGCAAACCGCATAAAATCAGAGTTTCTGGCTAATATGAGTCATGAAATTCGTACGCCTATCAATGGCATCAAGGGGTTCATCAGCCTGATAAGCCAGTCAAGTCTGAATCCCACACAAAAAAAATACGCCGATATTGTATTGAAATCGGCCAATGACCTGACCAATATTATTAACGAGATTCTCGATTTTTCAAAAATGGAGTCGGGAAAATTGCAAATCGTCGACGACGATTTCGATTTGCATGAAATTATAGAACAGACGCGCGACACCCTGTTTATTACTACCCTGGCCAAGAATATCGATTTAAACCTGATTATTTACAGCGACACGCCCAGGTATGTCTGTGGCGACAAGTTACGAATCAAGCAAATTCTGCTGAATTTAATTGGCAATGCAATCAAGTTCACCGACCAGGGAGAGGTCATCATCAGGCTATCAGTAGAGGAACAGGCAGCAACCGAGGTAACCATATTGATCAGCGTGGAAGATTCCGGTATCGGCATCTCTGATGAGGATCAGGCCAGGTTGTTCACCGCATTCAGCCAGGTTGAAACTGCCGCCAATCGTCGATTTCCCGGCACCGGTCTCGGGCTCGCTATCAGCAAAAACCTGGTTAGCCTGATGGGTGGCGAGATTGCAGTTAAGAGCGAATTCGGTAAGGGTTCGACATTTAGTGTTCGACTACCCCTGGCATTGACCAACGTAAATGATCAGGATGTTACGCAACAGGAGGTGAAAGCTAGTACCGCTTTGATCATTGCCAGTCGAAAAGCCTGTTTGCAGGAGCTGCAATCCTTATTTGACCGGGCAGGGATTACCACTGAACCAGTACTGCTTGAACAACAGACCATTGAGCAAATAAAAGAAATAGTTCATCAAAACCGTGGCCACATCGACTATCTGGTGATTGATTTTCGCCACCCCGCCCTTGATCTCTGGGATCTGGTCGATACTGAACCTGATGCAGAGGTACGAATTATTGCGATGCACTATGATCCGGGCATGATCCCCGGCTTCGATAGCCGGGAAATTGAATTCGTCTCCATAATAAGCTCCAGTTACCGATTGCAAGGCTTACTCGATAAATCATTGATCGGCGATACTGAAAAAGCACCCGTTGGCCAGTTACCCCCGACCCCGGCGAAACTGAAAAATGTACTGTTTGTTGACGACAATGAAACTAATCTCAAGCTTGGTAGCGCATTGATTCGAAAGTGGGGCCACGAGGTCCTCGAAGCGGATCATGCAAACGAGGCAATGAATCTGTATCGAAACCAGAGTTTTGATCTCATTTTTCTTGATATTCAGATGCCGGATATCGATGGTGTAACCCTTCGGGCTATGATGCGCGAAGAACGGCCTGACGATCGTACGCCTATCGTCGCACTAACCGCGAATATATTAAATGAGGAAGCCGATCGCCTTTTGCAACTGGGCTTTGACTACTACCTGAGCAAACCGATTGATGAAGATAAATTTCGTGCCTTGGTTGACGGCTCCCTGGAGCGTTCGGCCACAATACCAGATAACGAGTCTACCGATACGCGATACGGTGAGACAAAATCGGTTAATATCAGGCAATCCCTGGATCTGGCAGCGGACAATGAGTCATTGCTAAAACAAATTTTCGAAATCTTACTGCGTGATATTCCTGATTACAGGAATCAACTTTCAAATGCGATCGAGCAACTAGACTACACAAAATTATCATCGATTATTCACAAGATTCATGGAACTACCTGTTACACAAGCCTGCCATTGTTAAAATCGCAGGTGGCGTCGATTCAGCAACAACTTTCCGCCGAATCATATATCAACCTTGATATGGCAGTGGACTCGATGATAAAAGAACTCGAACAGGTCAGCTTGGAAGTGGAGCTTTATTTGCAGTAGATGGCAGTTAACGCCGAGATCGAATGATCGATTTTTTCATCTGGAGAGGCGGGCTAGCTTTCAAGTATTACCATCGCTACAGCATAGTGTTTCTCATCTGAAAGCGATACGAACACTTTGCTCACCTGTTTTTGCTGTGCCAGCTGTAGAGCCGCGTTGATAAATTTCAACATCGGTTTACCCCTATTATCATTATTAACCTCGATACTTTTATAGCCTACACCGCATCCAAAACCGGTACCCAGTGCTTTCGCAGCCGCTTCCTTGGCGGCAAATCGAGTCGCAAGATAGCTAGCCGGATAGTTTCGCCGGCCAAACTCGACCTGTTCGTTTTCGGTTAAAATACGGCGCGCGATTCGTTCCCCATAGCGGGCAAAAATTTTTTCAAACCGCTCGGTTTCGGCAATATCGACCCCGACCCCTATTATCATGTGCATGCCCGCAGAAACTGGTTAATATTATTTCCCGGTGTATTTCGATTGCTCATATCCGATTCTTAATTTGATGATAGATATCTCGGGATTTTAGCCTTTTCCCATGCAAGTTAAAGTCGATAATGCATCGCATAACAGTTTTCGCCAAATGTAGTACCTGCCTGTTTTCGTACTGCTGCTGGTTCCAGGCTATGATAGTTCGCCCGGCTATGGCATTTTGATCTTTTTCGCCACAGGGCACAAATCCACTGGAAGCGATGAACTGATAGAATTCATTGTCTGTTATCGATTTACCAGAATCTGCATTCAAACTGGTATCCGGTAGATAACCCAACATATTCATCAACGCGCGTTCGAATTCACGCAACTGTACTTCACCAAACTGACTATCCAGGTCACTCAGCAATTCCCTGTAAAGGTTGAATATTTCTGGGTTCGCTTCCTGTCGGGGTAAAAAAACCTTTAACAATTCGTTAACATATAACAGGGGAAGATACTGTTTTTCCTCGACCGTTGCGGGCGTACCATCGGTTGATACCAGGGTCTTCAATTCGCCGCGCCCACTCCAGCTAAGCAGCAGGTGGATAAAAGGCTGATACAGGGCCACCGATTTGCTCTGCTTCCCCCCTCTGACGAGAACGCTGATACAACCATGATCAAGCGTAAATAAATCCAGAATCAGGCTTGAATTCTGCCAGTCGCGCCGATGTAGTATATAGGCGGGCTGATCAGTGACTCTGGTTTGCATCAGAGTAACCAAAAGCGGCCAGAGATTTTTCGTCGTCAGCCCAATCCTCGCGTATCTTGACCCAGAGCTGTAAATAAACTTTATTCCCGACTAAACGCTGGATATCTTCGCGAGCCTGACTACCAATATTTTTCAACAAGCTACCATTTTTACCGATAACGATGCCTTTCTGTGATTTACGCTCAACCCAGATAGTCGCAGAAATTCGGACTAGATCGGACTCTTCCCTGTAGTGATCCACGATTACCGTGATCGAATAGGGCAATTCCTGCTTCAACAGCCGAAACAATTTTTCTCGAATAATTTCAGCAACCATAAATCGCATTGGCTTATCGGTTAACTGGTCATCCGGGAACTGTGGAACGCCTTCCGGCAAACGACTAATAATTAAGGCCTCGAGTCGATCCAGATTTTCCTTTTCCAGCGCAGAGACAGGAACAATTTCACGCCCCGGTGCGCGTTCAGCTATTTTTCGTATGATCGGAAGACAATCCGGTTTGCTAATCTGGTCAATTTTATTCAGTACGATCACAACATTGTCCAAATCTTCGACCCGTTTCAATATTTCTTCGTCATCCTTGTTGAAATATTTCACTTCGATCAACACACAGACCAGGTCGACATCGGACAATATACTGGTGGCAGCACGATTCATATAACGATGAATCAACTTCTGGTTGTTATCGTGAATCCCGGGCGTATCGACAAATATACACTGGTAGCTTTGCGTGGTTTTGATACCTAAAATCTGGTGACGCGTGGTTTGTGGACGATGAGCGGTAATACTGATCTTTTCTCCGATCAACGTATTCATCAGGGTCGATTTCCCGGTATTCGGTTTACCGATTAACGCCACGTATCCGCTTTTAAATCGGAGACTCATTTCGATAATTGATCCAGCGTCTTATCAGCGGCATTTTGCTCCGCTTTTTTACGACTAGAACCCTCTCCACTGTTCTGTAACTGCAACGATGCAATACTGCAAGTCACCGTGAAGGTCTGGTCGTGCGATTTGCCGGTGGTTTTTGTCACCGTGTATTCGGGCAAATCCAATTGCCTTGATTGCAGGTATTCCTGTAAGCGGGTTTTAGCATCTTTGGGCGTATCGGTATCGGGCAGCGAGCGCAAAAAGTCTCTATATAAAAACAGTACAGTATTTTGTGCCGAACCGAATCCACTATCCAGATATATGGCGCCTATAATGGCTTCCAACGTATCAGAGAGGATAGAAGATCGACGAAACCCGCCACTTTTTAATTCGCCACCACCCAGGTATATATAATCACCCAGACCAATACCGCGGGCTACCTTGGCGAGCGCTTCCTGCTTGACCAGGGACGCGCGTGTACGGCTCAACTCACCCTCATCGGCGTCGTACCGGCGTTGGTAGATATACTGGGATATAACCAGATTGAGTACGCTGTCGCCGAGAAACTCGAGCCTTTCGTTATTCTTGTCAGGCGAATAACTGCGGTGGGTAAGCGCCTGCTCGAGTAAATTGAGTTGTTTGAACTGATAATCTAATAGGGTTTGAATTTTTTCAAGGTTCACCGGTCGGTCACTACCGACTCGGTAAAATTACCACCGATAAATAGATCTCCAATGTATGGACGCTGTGTTCGATAGGAGATTGTTATCGTCGTCTTACCATCTTTACGTTGTATTGTTACATTTTCGGGCGTGATCGAGTAAACCTCGTTAACCGCCAGGCGTTTTTCTAACGCTTCCCAGATCGCGCGCTTGGACTTGAAATCTACTTTTTCGGCTTTGACAAGACTTTTCAGTACAGACTGAATAGTGAAATATTCATTGTAAATCGGAAATACTTTGAAGAAGGAAAGGATAAGAAGACCAAAAACAGCGACCATAGCCATCCAACCCACGAATGACAGTCCCTTTTGCCGGTGCCCGGTACCTGAATTGTTAATCATAAAAATTACCTCAATCTGAAATACGCGTCCCTATTCTGGATAGCTCCAGACCACTACCGCCATCTCGCCAATCCCAGTGCATCCAAATCATAACAGCCTTTCCGACCAGGTTTTCCCTGGGTACGAATCCCCAAAATCGACTGTCGTTACTATGATCTCTATTATCACCCATGACGAAATACTGGCCTTCCGGTACGAAAATTTCACCGTCGAAGGTATATCGAACATTCGGGTTGGTCATGACGCTATAACCCGATAGATCGAAATTCTCGGTAAATACATCACAGGCTGCATTTACTTTATCACAGCCACTGTTATTCATCATGTTTTCAGCAGTACCCAGACCCTGGTACTTGTGGTCGAATGCTATGCTGATAGGCGTACCGTTAACGGTTAGGCGACGATTATAGTAACTGATATGATCACCGGGTAATCCGATGACGCGCTTGATATAATCCAGCGATTCATCCTCGGGATAACGAAATACCGCCACATCGCCTCGTTCCGGCTTTTCACCCTCAGTCACCCGATTATGAATAATCGGCAGTCGTACACCATAATCGTACTTGTTAACCAGGATAAAATCACCAACCAGCAGGGTTGGCATCATTGATCCTGAAGGGATACGAAATGGTTCATACAAAAATGATCGCAGCACCATAACAGCGAGTAACACCGGGAAAAAAGATTTAGAATATTCGATTAAAATGGGATCGGGTAGCGTTTTACTGGTTGCTGCCTGTTGACGCGATCGGGCGAAAAATAGCGCATCTATTAACCAGATCAAACCCGTTAAGGCTGTTACTACAACCAGTATAAATTCAAAATCAAAATGAACCATTTAACTTATTACCTCATTTATCGATTTTTAATACGGCCAGAAACGCATCCTGTGGAATTTCAACGCGTCCAACCTGTTTCATCCGTTTTTTACCCGCTTTTTGCTTTTCCAGTAATTTCTTTTTTCTGCTTACGTCACCGCCATAACATTTTGCGGTAACGTTCTTACGTAACGCCTTTACATTAGTGCGTGCGATGATATTAGACCCTATCGCTGCCTGTATAGCGACATCGAACATTTGCCTCGGAATCAACTCCTTCATCTTCGACGTGAGTTCTCGCCCGCGATATTCGGCGTTATCGCGATGTACGATCAACGATAATGCGTCGACCTTCTCGGTATTGATCAGTACATCGAGTTTTACCAGGTTGGCAGCCTCAAAACGGATGAGTTCGTAATCAAAAGATGCGTAGCCCCGGCTGACAGATTTCAGCCGATCAAAAAAGTCGAAAACTACCTCGCTCATAGGTAATTCAAATACCAGCGAAACCTGATTACCAATATATAGCAAATTTTTCTGGATACCGCGTTTTTCGATGCATAACGCAATGACGGAACCTATAAATTCCTCGGGCAGCAGCATATTTGCCTGAATAATCGGTTCCCTAATTTCGTTTATCCTGTTAACCGTCGGTAAATCGGCCGGATTATGAATTTCAATAATCTCACCCGCGGTGGTTTCAACCTGGTAAATAACAGTCGGTGCGGTGGTTATCAAGTCCAGATCGTACTCGCGCTCTAAGCGCTCCTGTACAATCTCCATATGTAACAAACCGAGAAAACCGCAGCGGAAACCGAAACCAAGAGCCTGCGAGGTTTCCGGTTCAAATTGTAGCGCCGCGTCATTCAACTTGAGCTTTCTCAGGGCCTCCCTGCAATTTTCATAGTCATCCGAACTAACCGGAAACAGTCCTGCAAACACTCTGGGCTGGACTTCCTTAAAATCATCGAGTGCCTGGTGCGCGGGATTCTGGCTCAGGGTAATCGTATCACCGACCTTGGCCGAGCCGATATCCTTGATTCCGGAAATTACAAAACCGACATCTCCAGCCTGTAAATGTTCGGTATTTTTTCGTTTAGGCGTAAATACACCAACCTTCTCCACCATGAACTCGCGTCCTGTGGACATTATCTGAATTTTCTGACGTGGCCTGATACTACCCTCTACTACTCGCACCAGGGTAATAACACCAACATAGTTATCGAACCAGGAGTCGATTATCAAGGCCTGGGTCCTGTTTGCGGCATCCCCCTGCGGTGCCGGAATCAGTTCGATAAGCTGCTCAAGTAATTCCTCGATTCCAGTGCCTGTCTTGGCACTTATTTCTATCGCCCTCGAGGCGTCTAGCCCGATGATTTCCTCAATTTCCAGCTTAACCCGTTCCGGTTCGGCTGCGGGCAAATCAATCTTGTTCAAAACCGGAATCACTTCCAGATCCAGATCGATGGCGGTATAACAATTTGCGACACTTTGCGCCTCCACACCCTGTGATGCATCAACGATTAGCAAGGCACCCTCACAGGCAGCGAGTGAACGCGACACTTCGTAAGAAAAGTCGACATGCCCCGGTGTGTCGATAAAATTTAAGGTATAGGTCTCGTCATCTTTTGCCTTATATTTCAGCGATACACTTTGTGCCTTTATAGTAATGCCCCGTTCTCGCTCCAGATCCATCGAATCCAGCACCTGGTTTTCCATCTCTCGTTCACTGAGACCGCCGCATATTTGAATAAAGCGATCAGCCAAGGTCGACTTACCGTGGTCGATATGGGCGATAATCGAAAAATTTCGTATGTTTTTCATCCGCATCGATGAATGTTTCCCCAGACGGATTTTAGTGTAGGAAGGATCGGCACGAGACATGCGTCCCCTGGTCTCAATCAAAACCCGCGAAGTTTACGGTAATCGCAATCAAATCAACAGCAAAAAGGCGAAAAACCAGCCTTGCCTCCTGCCACAGATTATTCTTCACTGGGATTGCGAATAGTATAGACGGTATCCGTAGCGGGATTGATGAAGTTAAATCTCCGGGCGCTAGTTCAGTAGGGCCAGGAGTGCCTTCTCATCAAAGAAATGGTGACAGATTTCCTGTTCCTCAAAACACAGGACGGGTACCTCGGTATCGAACCGGCGGATTAAAACAACATCTCGATCGATATCGATTTCCTGCCAGTCGATCGGCTGCCGCTTGCGGTTAAACACGACCAGGGCCTTGCGCATTGCATCGCACAAATCGCAGTTCTCGCGGTAATAAAATTTGAGCCTCATTCCATTAATCCGACGAGCTAACAGACCAGGCTTAACATGGGGAGGTTCCCCAGAGAAGGTATACACAACGAATAGCTCATCAAATCCGTGCGGAGAAGGCACGGATCTGATGGTGTGATTGTGGCCTGGTCTTATTGCCTATGAGTCTTCGGGACGAATAGCCAGAAAAACCGGACCGGATCGTCTCTGTACCAATAAAGCTACCGATTTACCGGCCTTCAAATCGTCGGTTATCGCATCAAAATCATTTACCGAATCCACCGCGATATTATCGATCATGGTGATTACATCACCTTTTTGGATGCCGGCGTCTTGAGCTGAGCCCGATTCGTCAACTTCGATAACTTCGACGCCGGACCGCACCCTGAGTTTCTTTTGCACCGTTTCTGACAACTCGATCACGTTCATACCGAGCGCTGATTTCTCGAGCGGCTTATCATCTTCATCGGGTGTGAAAGAAGCCCGGGTCATAGTAGCGGGTAACTCGGCAATCCTTACCTTAACCAGCTCGCGCGAGCGATTACGGATAATTGTCACCTGTGCATCTTTGCCCACGGCGGACCGCCCTACCAGGGGTGGCAGACTGCTCGAACGCATCACTTTTTTACCATTGAATTCAACGATCACGTCACCGACCTGTAAACCGGCATCTTCGGCGGGGCTGTCCTCAAGGACCTTGGCAACCAGTGCACCGCGCGGATTATCCATGCCGAAAGACTCAGCCAAATCGCGTGTTACTTCCTGAATTAGAACACCGAGCCAGCCTCGAGACACGCGACCGCTAACTTTGATCTGGCTGGCTACATCCACGGCCATTTCAATCGGGATAGCAAAGGATAATCCCATGAAACCACCGGTACGGCTGTAAATCTGGGAGTTGATACCGACCACTTCACCATCGAGGTTAAATAACGGGCCGCCCGAATTACCGGGATTAATAGCAACATCGGTCTGAATAAAAGGAACATAGTTGTCGCTTGGCAGGTTGCGGCCTTTAGCGCTGACAATTCCCGCTGTTACGGAATGGTCGAATCCAAATGGTGACCCAATAGCGAGTACCCATTCACCCACCTTGAGTTTATCCGAGTCTCCAAACCTGAGTGTCGGTAAATTATCTGCCTCAACTTTAAGTACCGCAACATCGGAGGCCTCGTCCGAACCAACAATCCTGGCCACGTATTCCTCGCGATTGGCAAGCCGAACAATGACTTCATCGGCACCCTCGATGACGTGATGGTTGGTCAGGATATACCCGTCTTTGGAGATAATGAATCCAGAGCCCAACGACTGTGATTCGCGGCGTCTTTCTCTCGGGTTTTCGTGGTCAAAAAATTTCTCGAATAGCTCACCGAATGGAGAGCCTTCCGGTAAGCCAGGCATCGAAGGAGCCTCGATCGACCTGCTCTTGCGGGACTTGGTTTTAGTACTGATATTAACTACAGAGTTTTTCGCCTCCTCAACGATGCGAGTGAAATCTGGTAGCGCGGCCTGCGCTGCTATCGGCACACTTAAAGCCGCTATCAAAATAAAACGGTAAATATAGTTACTGTAGAAATTCATTTTTATACCTTTTGAAAATTAAAAATTGCACACCCTTAAGACCTGAAATCAATCTTTCGGTTCACCACCGACTTCGAGAATGTGTGGATCGAATTGTTGTGAGAAATATTTTTTCGCGATAATGCCCGATAAAGACAGCGCGGTAATAAAACCAACCGTGGAACTAATAATTACACTTAATTCGGATTCGGCAACAGCCCACTGAGCCAACAAGCCGCCGCCTATTAATGCCATTAATGGCAGGCCGTAGATCAACAGGCTTGCTTTTAAAAATGCTTTATCCGGCAGCCCTAATAGAACGCTATCCCCTACCTTTAGATTAAAATTATTTCTGATCGCCAGCGGCTTGCTACGGTGACCAAGCAAACGTCCGATGGCCCCGGTACCGCAACCTTTGCTGAGTTCGCATTGGCTGCAGGCGCTATGGCGCTGCATCCGGATCATTGCCAGATCACCATCGAGACCTGTTACGATAGCCTGCTCTTCAATCATAGATGAATTATAGTGCTAATTGACGCGGTCTTCGACCGTAATTTACAGTGAAATATTAACCTGGCAGACCCTGGGAATAAATATTAGGGCTGGAGGTAAACCGACTCTGCCATCCTTCGGACTGTCAGTGCTGGAACCGCACCTATCGCGGTCACTGAATAATTGTTTAATATACGAATAAATCCATTGACAGCTCCCATCGAAGTCTCACCCTGAGCGGCCTGCAAGGTTTGCTTTTCAATGAATACCGACAATGAAGCGAGTCCATCGGTATAAATCATCTGTTGAATAAATTGATCTGTCTCAGCCGACCTTCGTTTCACAGCCGATTCCTGCCAAAATCCGTCCGGCAAGTTAGAAAAACGCCAGGTCATATCAACTTCAAGGTTTCCGGAAGCATCACCACTGTGGTATTGAATCAGAGAAAAACTGTCATCAAGCTCTGGCATTGTGATCAACTGCATTCGATCAATTTTATTCAGCTCTTTCAGATTGGTAAACATGACCACTTCTACTACTTCGTGTAGTTCGTTGATTAAATTTGATTTCAATAACAGACCGTTACTTGAGTTTATCCATAACTTGAGCCCATAGCGCAATTGATCCTTGGGCTTGATATGCACAATTATCGAATCTTGCCCGGCAACCCGGTCGCCATCGGCCAGGTTCATATTGTAGTATTTGCTTAACCTGGCTATATCTTCCGGTACAAACAGCGGTGAATAATTTTTTTGACGAACATTATCTACTACCACCTTGCGGCTAGCCGGCCAGATACAGGTTAAATTTTTATTATCGCGAATGACTTCACGTGCCTCATCATTTAACGAAAGTAGTCTTTCTCTTTCACCGAATTCATCTTTAATATGCAGGATCGACATACTTTCGAGCTGATTCTCATGCAGGTATACAAACTCTCCCTGATAACTCAGGTTACGCATGGAGTCGGACATTTTTTCGATCCACTCCATAGCCGGGTTCGCAGACACCTGTGTGATGCCAGCCAGCAGGACGAGAGATAGAAAAAGAAATTTAGGTGTTTCTCGAATTCGGGATAAATCAATACTAGTTACGGATGAGCCGCTTATTATTCCACCAATCTTCGTCGCGTGATTTCCATCCAGCGGCTCAAATTCCGGAAAATCCGGTTTCATTTTTGCGTTGTGCTCACTACGATTCGCCAATTCTGAAAGATTCCCAGCAGTAAATTTCAATTTAGCGATGGTCCAGTTACCTTTGTGAGTCGAAGCCGACGACCCTGGCCTGCGGAATCAATCCCTGCATCGAATTCGAGTATTCCGTATGACTCACCAGGTAAGCGTTTAATTTTTGCTGTAATGCCGGGGCGTTGTTGTTGGCCTTCCAGCGCAAACCACTGCCAACGTTTTGCCGCTCGAAACTAACGATTTGATTGTCAGTGTTTCCAGGATTAATCGCCTCGTTCGACGACTGCCATAACGTGATTGATACGACTGCCACCGAAGCGGCAACTGCCATTCCGGCGAAGGGTTTCAACAAAGACCAGGTCCAGACAGATTGCCTGTGATTTAAGCCAGGGCCAGTTGATTTAGTCCTGTTACTAGCTGACACTTCGGCGACATTTTCGATTTGACCTATTTGCGTCATTACATTCGCGCTGAAATCGTTATGAATATGTGCCGGTAATTCATGACGGATTACCTCGCCAATCATTTGATAACGACGCATTTTATATTGCAGATTAACGTCACTCTCGACTTCGTCAAGTACGCTTTTGCCGTGGGCATCACCGGAATATTCATCCAGTAAAAATGAAACTTTATCCTTCTGCTCTGTCATAAAAATTCTCTTATTTAAAGGCTGTTATTGTTACCTCTACTTAGTCACTCTAATAGTGGTCTAAGTTCCTTATCAATTGCATCCCGTGCACGAAATATTCTGGATCGGACCGTGCCGATGGGACAACCCATTACCTCGGCAATTTCCTCATAACTCAATCCTTCAATCTCTCTTAGCGTGATCGCTGATTTGAGATCTTCGGGTAAATCTTTGATCGCCTGAAATACAGTCTGCCCGATTTCCTCAGAGAGCATTAAATTTTCAGGAGTCGTATACTCTTTTAAACCCGACTCACCTTCGAAATGCTCGGCATCCTCGACATCGACCGTGTAACTCGGTGACTTGCGTGCTCTCGATGCGAGATGATTCTTTGCTGTATTAGCAGCAATACGGTAGAGCCATGTATAAAACTGGCTATCACCACGAAAATTTCCAATCGCACGGTAGGCTTTAATAAATGTCTCCTGCGCAATGTCATAACATTCTGCCTGGTCAGACACAAATCGGGTGATCAGGTTCACTACTTTATGTTGATATTTCAGTACTAAAATATCAAACGCAGCCTTGTCTCCCGCCTGTACCCGTTTCACCAGTTCTGCATCAAGCAGATTTGTCCCCATTTAAGACCCTTATTTTTTTGCACTACAGCTCGCGCTAAAGATACCATGTGGTAGCCCAACGCCGCCTGTTCATGTCACCACAAGCCTGACAGTCCAGGCGCGCTCCTCATCACTAAAGTTTATTATTCTATGCCCAAAATAGAGACTGATTATAGTTTCTAAAGTTCATTAACCTGAAAATTTCGACAAAAAGATGTCGAGACTGCCAGAACAAACACCTGCTGTTTAGCTGGTGCCAATGTTACCCTGTATAGCCATTCAATACCGGATTATTATACTGGATCGGGGACCGGTATTTGATTGCCGGAATAACAATTAGTTATAATCCCTGAAGAAATATCACGGGCTGGGTCGGGCATGAGTATGCAATATAATTTTGACGTCGTAATTGTTGGCTCAGGTGCTGCCGGATTATCGACCGCCCTGCATCTGCCGACTTCCACCTCGGTGGCCATACTGGCCAAAAATAACTCCGAACAGTATTCGAGTTATTTTGCCCAGGGCGGAATTGCAGCGGTACTGGAACCGGACGATAGCATCGAGCAACACATCAATGACACTATGGTTGCGGGTGTCGGCCTGTGTGACGAGGAGGTAGTAGCATTTACCGCTGCGGCCGGTAAAGAAAGTATCCAGTGGCTGGCCCAGCTGGGTATGCCCTTCACCAGAGACCGACAGGAAGTTAGCGACAGCGGCTTCCATTTAACCCGTGAGGGTGGGCACAGTAAACGTCGTGTCGTGCATGCCGCCGACGCCACTGGTAAGGCGCTGCAACAAACCCTGCTTGCGCACGTGCATGAACACGGCAATATTACGATATTCGACCAACATATCGCCATCGACCTGATCAGTAAATCCAGTCAGTGTCGGGGCTTATACGCGCTCAATCAAAAAGATCAGCATGTCGATGTATTTTCGGCACAAAATATTGTACTGGCTACCGGCGGCGCCAGCAAAGTCTACCTTTATACGAGTAATCCCGACGGCTCCACCGGTGATGGAATTGCGATGGCCTGGCGTGCCGGTTGTCGGGTCGCGAACATGGAGTTTATCCAGTTTCACCCCACTTGCCTTTATCATCCTGAAGCAAATCATTCCTGGTGACCGAGGCGATTCGTGGAGAGGGTGGCATACTATGCCTGCCCAATGGCGAGAGATTCATGCATCGATTTGATAAACGCGCCGAACTGGCACCGAGAGACATAGTCGCAAGAGCAATTGACCATGAGATGAAAAGGCTCGGTATAGACTGTGTATTTCTGGATATCAGCCACAAGAGCCGGGCTTTTATCAAGTCGCATTTCCCGACTATTTATCAGCGCTGTCGCAAGTTTGATATCGATATTACCAAGCAACCGATTCCCGTGGTTCCAGCGGCACATTACACCTGCGGTGGCGTTATGATCGATACCAACGGCCAGACCGATGTCAAAAACCTGTACGCGGTCGGCGAGGTAACCTATTCGGGGCTTCATGGCTCTAATCGTATCGCCAGTAATTCATTACTTGAGTGCCTGGTATTTGCACGTTCATGTGCAGCAAATATCAGTCAATCCCTGTCCCCGGTAGCCAGCCACCCTACTTTTCCCAGTTGGGATGAATCGCAGGTAACTGATTCGGATGAAGATATAGTAGTCGCGCACAACTGGGATGAATTGCGCCGTTTCATGTGGGATTATGTCGGCATCGTGCGTACCAACAAGAGACTCGAACGTGCACTACATCGGACAAGGCTGCTGAAAAACGAGATCAATGATTATTACGGTAACTATAAAATTTCACCCGACCTGCTGGAGCTACGCAATTTGGTCGTCGTGGCTGAACTGATTATCCGTTCAGCAATGTTGCGTAAGGAAAGTCGTGGCTTACATTTCACGCTCGACTATCAGCAGACCAGTGATGAAACACCTGCACCGACTATTCTGATTCCCGATATCAGCCTGCCGGATGAAGCGCAAAATATTTCGTTAATTTCCCCCTGAAATTTCATCGATGAAACAATATACGCTCGATATTCAAACCCAGGGCCGGTCTACCATTAATATAAGCGCGGAAATCGATCGCCTGGTCGATCAATCGGGTGTTAGTACCGGTCTGTGCCATCTCTTTATTCATCATACCAGCGCCTCGTTAATTATCACCGAAAACGCCGACAGTAATGTGCGCAAGGATCTGGAAACCTATATTTCCAGGCTAGTGCAAGACGGCGATCCGGCTTATTTACACGATACCGAGGGGCCCGACGATATGGCGGCCCATATTCGATCGATATTGACTCAAAGCGAAATTAGCATCCCGATCGGCAATGGAGTCCTGGCCATGGGCACATGGCAGGGCATCTATCTGTGGGAACACCGAACCAGTCCGCATCGTCGACGCCTAACCGTCACCCTGCAAGGTGACAGTACAGGCGATTGAGCATTACAAGTTGCCAACCCCGCTTAAAACCGGAGAATGGCGCTACTCAAAGAATACGAAAGAGAGGCTGGAGAAACCAATATGAAAATAATCCTGTTGGGACCACCTGGGGCGGGTAAGGGCACTATCGCCAAGGCATTAACCCGGTATGACGGTTCGGTACAGATTTCTACTGGTGATATTTTGCGCGCTGCGGTAGCCGAAGGCACTGAACTGGGTAGACAGGCAGAGTCGGTGATGAAGGCCGGAAATCTGGTCAGCGACGAGTTGATTATGGGAATCATGGAACAAAGGTTAAATCAGGATGATGGCAAGGCTGGGTATCTGCTCGATGGATTTCCACGCACTATTCCGCAGGCAGAAGCCTTAAAACTACTGCTGGAAAAAATGGGTGAAAAGCTCGACTGCGCGCTTGAGCTGGATATTGCAAGAGAGGTTATCATCGACCGCCTGACCACTCGTCGCACCTGCACCCGATGCGGTGAGATCTATAATGTCAAATCGAAACCGCCGAAAGTCGAAGGTATTTGCGATGTATGCGGTGGCGATATCGTGCAACGCGACGATGAAACCGAAGAAGCCATACTTAATCGTTTGGAGGTCTATGCGGAGCAAACAGCACCGCTGATCGGATATTATCGGGATGAAGGTTTATTGCTTACGATTCAGGGATCCGACAGCGACCAGGTACTTGCGGCGTTAAAAGCCAGACTCGGATAGCCTAAACCGAGGGCCCCGGCCCTTTGAAGCGGGCTTCCTGCTAAGGCACTAATCGGCCTCAGCCTCGACTTCGATTCTTTCGATACCAGCGACGTACACTTTACGCCCGTTGACCGTGGTAAAACTGTGCGCCGCTACGTCCTCACGCCGAGCCTGATAACTGCTTTTCGCGCCGGTCTGGGTGTTGATCACGTGTACCGTCACAGTTTTGTAATTGTCTGAGAGCTCGATATAAATCATCGCCGATGCGGCGATTACCATGACAAACATAAACAAATATGCTCCGCGCAGCAATATCGCCCTGCGTTGCTGATCTTTTTTACTGCCGACAACCAGCGAAGGTTGACGATTTTGCCCGCGTTTTGCGGACAGAACCATAAGCAGCCCGCAATGACCGATAAGGTCAGTACTATTTTGGTTAA
>PVMK01136190.1_pt1 | contig 18517 bp, 18 predicted proteins | sample 1853481 | NCBI WGS metagenome assembly PVMK01 (sample SAMN08533507, study PRJNA380276) | Marine sediment metagenome, whole genome shotgun sequencing project. | reverse complement strand
TCTTCAACCCAGTCAGGATTCAATAAAAGGGATTTTGCGCTTAATACTATATCTGCATTCTTCAGTGCATCCTCTGCACTAGCTCGATCATATATCTGTCCACAAATCATTAATGGCAAATCAGTGACTTCCCGAGTAATCTCTGCCATATTCTGATCAGTGCCAAAAGCACTATCCTTATAACCATAAGTTGAAACAGAAATTACATCGATAGGCTCCTTTGACAACATCTTGATAATCTCTTGATATTCATCCTTGCTATCAAAAAGGGATACTTCCATGTCTGCAACACCCCAATTGGAAATTCTGAAGGTCAGCAGACGATCATCTGGAATCACTTTTTTTACCGCTTGAATCACTTCATGGGCAAAACGGAAACGATTTTCCACGGACCCTCCATAGGTATCTGTACGTTGATTAGAGTATAAAGATAAAAAATTATTGACAAGATAACCATGAGCGCCGTGAATTTCTATACCATCGAAACCAGCTTCAATGGCCCCCTTGGCCGTTTCCACAAAGCCAACGATTACATGATCTATGTCAAACTGAGTCATGATGTCAGGCACCGGATAAGGTTCTCCAGTCATTGGATTGATTTGTTTAGGGGTAATGGCGCTTGGAGCTATCACCCGATTTGCCGGGTTTATATCTGGCCATGCCATACGTCCACAATGAAATATTTGCATAATAGCGATAGATCCCCCTTTTTGGATTTCACGCACCACGGGTCTCCATGATTCAATCTGTCGATGAGTTACCATTCGGGCCTGTCCTGGATAGCCTTGAGCACTTTCATAATCCGTAACAATCGCTTCGGTATAAACGATAGCAGCACCATTTTTGGCTCTCCTAATTAAAAAATCAAAAACATCCTGTCGAGGGATACTGTCTCCGGAGGAGGACATGCGTGTCATAGGCGCAACACCGATTCGGTTTTTTAGAGTAAAACTCTTTACTTGGAAAGGCGAAAAAATAATACCGTCAGTCATGATATACCTCCTTGAACCTCTGTTGTGTTTTCTTGCCAATATCAACAATGAGTCCAAACTTTATAAACTACAGATACCATAATTTGATGCTGTCAAGTCAAGAAAATGTTTAGTGGGAAATGGTCAAACCATCTTTCTCCATTGACCAATATAGAACCCTAAAATCTACACAAATCCCGCCTTCAAGCTCCCTGGCTGTCCGCTGATTAAACGATCTTTATCAACGCAAGCGCAAGCATTAATGAAATATTTATTTCTTTAATTGAATAATAATTGCAGTAACTTATAAAGTGTGCTATTCATAAACTATTGGCAAATTGGCTTTTGCGAGCATCAATTTATCTAAATACTTAACAATGGAGGGTTTATGGCGAACAGAATTTTGAAAACATTATGTTTTGGCTTGGCAATATTTCTGATGATAGGTTGTGTCCCGAAATACACATGGAAAGCTGATCCGGTGATTCAAACGATTGATAATCAATCTTACACGGCCCAAATTAAACCAGTAGAGCGCTACAAAGGCATCTTTGCTGGCTTCAAGCTGACAGTTGATAACAAAACCGGGCAGGATATAGAAATTGATTGGAAAAAACCCTGTACTTGCAAAACAACCAGACAAACGGTGGGTTTATGTTTGAAGGAATCGTCTATGCAGACCGGAACAACCCAAAGGCACCGGATGTTGTTTTTGCAAATGACACGTTCAAAAAGGAAATTTGGCCCAGCAACCTTGTGTATTATTCCAGAAGTCTAACTGCTGAGTTCTCAGGATGGGAACATAAGGGCCTTCCAGCCGGGCAAAATGGGATTTACCTTACGATGAGAATTAACGGCCATGAGGTTCATGAGAAACTGATGGTAGACGTGACAATAGTGAAAGAATAAACAGCTTGCAGATTTAGGGGAAAGTAAATGATCGCTTATACGAATATCTATACCAAAAAATTTTCACCGAAACAGCGAAGGGCCTCACTGAGAATGGTTAATCAAGCCATTAAGGAAGGAACCCTTGAGCCTTTGGAAAATGTGCCTTGTAGAATATGCAGGCAGACCGAAGGCATCAAACATTACCACTGTGAGAATTACGATGACCCAGTTGGTGATGTATCGTGCTTATGTTGGCGGTGCCACATGGTATGGCATTCAAGATTTAGAGCGCCTGAGGCTGTTTTCCGGTACATTTTTGAAGTCACCGTGTATAAGAAACAGTATCCACCAGTATATAAACACGATTTCAGCATCTTGAGAATGGACCACGGTATCAAGTAGCCCAATAAACTGACGAAGCATAAAACTCTGTCTTGACGGCAGAGCATCCAGTTCACTTCGGAAATAGACGGTACATCCAATAAGCTCATATCAAAATATCTACCCTTCTTCCCTTGTTATTCCCATACCGTCCACATGCCCATTAAACGCACTGACAGGCCGTATTTTAGCACCTTTTGCTTTGATTATACCTATGGGTTGCATTAGGGCAGATAAGCTGATATAGGTCATTTTAGGCGTTAGGATAGACGTTAGGACTAACATTAATAAAAAGATATAAAAAAGTTTCATGGCAACTATACATCAAAGGCGAAAAACGGATAGGAAAAGACAGAGGCGCTGGCGTAGAAATAAGCTGGCAGAGGGTAAGAAAGATATTCATATAATGCTAACACCAGAAGCCCAAGAAATTTTAAAACGGGAAAAAGAGCTTGCCGGGGAGTCCTACGTTCAAATAATCAATCGTTTGATTATGAACCTTGGCGATAGCCAAACCAGCATCTCCGAAGAAATAGAGGTTTGGCCGCCGGGATGATAAAAATTATCCGATGAAGTCATAACCATCAGCTCATTAACTTTAACGTAAATGTTAGCAAGCTCTGAACCCCAGTAAACCCGCTTGAACAAAAGAAAAACCTCCATTTTCAACAACTTAGACAAAAAAAGTGCTTGACAGCTTGCTATCTATTATGTAATATGCAGATAAAACTTAGCAAGAATGAGAGAGGTAAGATAATGGAAGTTAAGCGGGTTCAGAAGTGTATGAGAGAGGCTATTTGGACGGTTCAGAATTTTGTAATGGACAATACCGGCAAAAGACCCACGCAAGAGGAAATTGCAAGTGCGTTAAAACCGTACTTGGTATTAAGCGAGATCAACGAGCATATAAAGGCCATGCGTGAAAGCTCAGGATCAGAGGAGCAAGCAACATGAAAAAGGTCGGCAATCCGAATCATCCCAAAAAAGGATCACAGATAAAGGTAGATCCCATTAAAAAGCTGAAGGACATCAGGGCAATCAAGAAGATTTTGGCAAGTAAGCCACGGGACTTGGCCCTGTTTGCCATAGGCATAAACACCAATTTAAGAGCATCAGACCTATTACGGCTCAAAGTCGGACATGTAGAGAGTTTGAAGGCAGGTGATACGGTTGAAATCAAGGAAAAGAAAACCGGCAAAGTCCGGCGGATAACACTGAACAAAACCTGCATCAATGCCATCCAGAATCTCTTGTCATCCAAACAGTATGAAGATGATGATTACCTATTCCAAAGCCAGCGAAGACATGTGCTCACCGTGCCATCGGTGCATAAATTGGTGAAGGGTTGGTGCAGTGAGATCAACCTGAAGGGTAATTACGGGAGCCATACTCTAAGGAAAACATGGGGCTATCATCAAAGGGTAACATTCGGCATTGATCTACCCAGATTGATGGTTTGCTTTAATCACAGTACACAAAGGCAGACTTTGGATTACCTGTGCATCCAGCCGCAGGAAATCAAGGACGTTTACGAAAATGAGTTGTAATGCTTGGCGGGATTATGGGATATGAAAACAGTTATTGTTTTAATCATTGTGTTTTTATTGATGATGGGTTGTGTGCCGCCCCCTATGACAAAGACATCCCATAGGATTTACAGTGAGCACGGCAAGTATAAAGGTCGGGTTGATGCTGAAGGTCGAATATTCAATGAGCATGGTCGATATGAGGGCCGGGTTGACTCAAATGGTCGAATCTATGATGAACATGGCCGGTATGAAGGATTGGCCAAATGACTGAAACCCATGTTTTAATTATCTGTTTACCCCCTCCCTTAATTTTCCGGAACAATTGAATGTAACGACTTTTCTGGGGGCCAGCATCATCACATCACCGGTTGCAGGATTTCTTCCCTTTGCGTTCTTTCTTCTCTTTAACACAGAATTTACCAAACCCACTGATTAGAACATCCTCACCAGATGCGAGTGTTTTCTTGATGGTTTCAAGCAATGCTTCGACTGTTTCGGCAGATTTTGCTCTTGAAAATCCGTTTCTGTGCCTGACTTTTTCGATAATTTTGTCTTTTGTGAGTGTCATGGGAAATTCCTTTGGCAAAGATAGGTTGGAGTTGTTTTTATTCTAATTCAATTGCCAGTATGAATATTGTTTGTCAATAAATAATCCAAGTCAAAGTGCAATTTGTTGAATATTCTTGACATTTTAGCACAACACATGTATTTCATCCTAAAGATAACAGGCATTTACGATAGGTCAAGGTCAACCTCCCAACAGATTTCAACTTGCATTACTGATTCACACCGATAACTTCTACACTGATATTAACAAGCTTTTATCTTTTTTAAATAGTCTGTTTAAAATTCAGTGATTTTATAATTTGAAATTGGAGTAAATTGTTATGATTACATGTGGAATTGAGATTAAGGGCAGTAGAGCTATTTTCAGTGTTTTACAAAGAAAAGGTGAAAATATTCTCGATATAACAGGAAAATTTGCCCAATTGAAAATTGCAAATGACGAAAACCCAGATGAGGTACGTTCTTATTTTAATACTATAAAAACTCACTTTGACTCCATTAATCCTGATAAGATAGCGATTATTCAAAGACTAAAAAAAGGAATGTTTACCTCAGGTCCAATTACATTTAAAATTGAAGGATTAATTCAGTGCTATCCTGATAAAGATGTTATTTTAATCTCGCCCCATACATTGAGAAATTTTGATAAAGAAAATTATCCTGAGATCAAACCTAAATTTAAATATCAAAAAGACTCATATTTGCTTGCCCTATATTTGCTTGAGGAATGATTATGAGTGATTTTAATACTGATGATAGGGAAGAAAACTGGGAACAATAGGTTTGACCTCTTATTATAATAAGGTAGGAATTGGAGCTGAATAATGTGGATTTTCACCAAAGACGGTTTTTTCTCAGCAGTTTTTGATAAGTATTGCAAAAGTGGCGAGCTGATGATCCGCTCACGCTGTCAAGATGATCTTAGTCGGTTGTCAAAAAAATTGTATGGCTATTCTGATGAAACTGAGATTTTGGGAATAGAGCATGCCGACTATCGGTTTCGCATGAAGGTTTCCAAGCACGAATGGGCAGACTATTTGAGAAATTGCGTCTACGATATTGATTATGCAAACGTAAAGGACAACATTATTCCAGCCGGAGATAACTTACGCCAAGATGCTTATTATCAGGTTTGGACTGCATTGTATCAATGGCAATCAAAGTCGAGCAACGAATAGCCCTCCTGCCACAATGTAGTATATCCTATTGAAATTCTTGACAATTTTGCATTAGTGATTATATTATTAGATTGGGTTGATTTTGCAAAAGGTCAAAGTTGACTCTCCATCTGATCTCACCTGGGCGGACCTGTTTGCCAGCACTATTGAACTCCACTGACATTGATCCTGAACCTCACATCTTTCACAACTGCACTTCACACAAGACCTTCAGCCAAATAACAACATCAAGTCAAAGCCAAATCTGTCGTAAGGCCGGGACGGAAAGCCACGGTTCTTAGAGAGAAAGCCGGTTTGCCTTGATACAAGGTGGTTCGGTTTTTATATTTTGTCTGATCAAAATAATTACAACAATTATACATGGAGAAATTTATGCGAACCATATCATATAGGTCTATGAGGGAGCTTAATAGCCTTGAAACGAACGGATTCTTGGAAAAGGATAACATTTCAATTAATTTAGGCTTGGAACCGATAGCAATCGCCACCCTCCAAATATTAATTAAGAAATATAAGGAGGACAACATTGACACTTCGGTCTCTGGTGCAGGTGATATTGTCGAAAAAATTAATTCTTTATCAAGAGATATTATAACAAAAGAGACAGACGCAGAATATGAGTTGCATACAGATGATAGAAGAAAGAGTTGGCGTATTGTTGAGCTAAAAGCTCAAAACTTTAGAGGCCTAACTGATTTTGATGGTGATGAATTCTTTATAAAATTTGATGGGAAGCCATTCATTTTATTCGGATCGAATGGATCAGGCAAGACAAGCATACTTAGCGCTATAGCTTGGTGCTTTACTGGTATGTGTATCAAAGAAAGATGTGAACCGGATGATGAGGCAAGTTGTGGAATAAAATTGTTTGAAAAAAATGATGCTACAACCCCATTAATAAGTGACTGGCCCTTTGTTATGACTATACCTTATAACAAAACCATACAGGAGTTGACCTCATTGACTCCTTCTTGCACAGTGAAAATTAAGGTTGTTGATGAAAAAGGTAAGACTGTTTGGGTTAAAAGAACCATTTCAAAGGGAACCCAAAGTTCTTTCACTGTTTTTTCTAATGACAGCGAAAAAATTAATTGGCAAGATTTAGAAATAAATGATTTGGATTTAGAGTTAAGTTTGTTGATGCCAGCTCGGACAATGAATATCAGATTTGAACCCGGTTCAAAAATAAGCGAAAATCTGATTTCAGTTGCAGGCCTTGACACGTTGTTGGAATTGGGTGGAGCCACTCGAAGGTTAGCGGGTTCAGTTGCAAGATACAAAACTAGAGAAGAAAGCAAAGCATCTGATTTGCGAAAAGATGCTGCAGCAATCGAGTTAGGTACAAAAACTGATGAAAACCAGAAAATTTGGATCGAAATAGATAAGGCTTATGAAGTTTTACAGAAACAAAAAGATGAGAGTGATGATGGTTACAGGGTTCGTGTTTTAGAGAAACAAGTAAAAATGCTTACTGAAAAGGCAAGTACTGAATTCCAAATAATTTCCGATAAAATCGGTGTTACGCCTAAAACACATCAAGAAAGGAAAGACCTTATTGATGACTTAAGACAAGCTCGAATTAAAATTGGGAAAAGTTCAGAAGACTGGGAAACTCTAAAGGATTGGAGATTGATTACGAATGAAATGATCCAAAATTCAAGTTCAAACCTTAAGAAGATGGTTAAAAAATTATCATCTGATTTAAAAGACCAATACGACACTTGGTTAGAAAACAAAAAAAGAAAAGGAATATTATCTGTAAAAAATAGTGCCGCAACATATTGCAAAGAAGAAGATAATTTTGAAATATGTCCGGTTTGTGAACAAAAGCTACCTGATGATATTGTAAAGGAATTGCGTAGCCTTGCCGAACAAAAGGAAAAATTGATAGATAATTTAAAGCACCATGTCCGAGATTTAAGTGAAATGCTTGCATCAAGTATACCGATGAAAATTAACAACCTAAGCACAAGCCTATCGGCAAAAGAACAATTAAGAAATATTATTATTCAAAATATATGGAGCCATATTAAACCCTTAGGCAAGGTTAAAGAAGAAGTTGGATCAATGGTAAAAACTTTAATCGAATCATTACCAGAACAAAAGGCAATTGATAAACATAAAGTTTTTGTGGAGGAAGATTGGGATAAAAATTTCATTGAGCATATTAAAGAATTGGAAAATCTTGTAATTAGTTACAATACTAAACTTTCAATTGCGAAATGGATTGAAAACAATATTCATAAGATTGATAGTTTTCTGGACGACCACATATTCAAAGAATCTGATAAAAACGATAAGGTAGAGACAAAATCGTTGATTTCAGATTTAAAAACTTTGGAAAACTATGCAGAGCGATTCCAAAATATTGATACAATCCGATCGTCTCTTTTTTCTACCGCTACTAAGTTTTCAAAAGCTGATTCACATAGAATAAATGCTGAAAAAGCAAATATAGTCCATAAATATTTGGGCAAGTTAAAAAATTTAGATAAATATGCGACTATTCTCTTAAACAATGAATTGGATTCCGTATCTGCCGAGATGAAAGAGTTTTACAGTAATTTGTATCCCTCTGGCCCAGTGAACCCGGGCAAAATTGCATCGCAAAAATCAAGAGCAGGAACAAAGCCAGACTATCGTTTTAGATTGCAATGGTCTGATGAATTGCTCGTTGATGCTGAACCAGTCGCAAATTTAGGAAGAATTAGAGCCCTATTGTGGTCTTTTGCTTTTGCTCTAATAAAAAAATATGCCCCAGCTTTAAAAACAATATTAATCGATGATCCTGTTATTAGTTTAGACGATTATCATGCACAAAATATGGTAGAGAACATAATAGCGCAACAACTTGCAGGAGAATATCAGCCGATTGCTACTATTCATCAAGAACATTTATTACATGAAAGATGGGGTAGAGACCCCTATGGAGAAAATATTGGATTTGCTAAAGTTCTTACGAGAGATGAGAAACACCGTAATTGTAGATTACAACCAAGTTGGGAACCTCTTGCTGTCGCTATAAACAATTTCAACAACGATAGAGATAAGTGGAGTGAAGTGACAAAAGAAGCACGAATTGCTTTGGAAAATCATTTGAAAACATTAGCTCCTTATTTGACAACAACTGATGTCTCGACAAAAACTCTTGATAGTATAATCAATATTTTAAAACAGGCGCGAGACGCCCAAAAGAATGCAACAAATATTTGTCCCTATGTAAACGTTGGAGCATTAATAAACATATACGAAGAAGAAACAGCGAAGATCGTACTACAAATTGGATTACATGGTGGTCAGGATCGATCTAGATTAGGACCATTTGATGCTGATCAAATAGCTTCGGGTTATCCAAAATGGCTTGCTGAAATAAACAAGCGATACATAGAAATTGAAAAGGCTTTGATTAGAAAAACCACGAAAACTGCAATAGTGATTGATAGTTTTGTTAAACCAGAACCTATTAAAAATATTTTAACCGAGTTGAAGTTGGATAATCCAATTTATGAAGTTGGTGCTGTCGCCGCAGAAGGAAACCTTACGGTCTTTGCTGGAGATTCCTCTGAAATGAAATTATATTCATGGTTTCCATTTTATTGCGGCATTTTAACTGGTTATGGATGTCGCCCCTTAGCTTGGGAAGGACAGATAGTATTATTCGCTGAAAATTTGCCTATTAGTAACGGCGATATGGCTTTAATGCAAACTAAAGATAATAATTTTTTACGAAGGGTCTATGAAATCCCTATTAATGAATCAGAAACTGGTTGGGTAGGTGTCTCTATAAATCCGACTCTATACCACATCGAGCCTGAGTTTTTTAGTCGTGAAGAAATTTCACTTTGTAAATTTGTTGGGGTGCTATTCCCCGATGAGAATGAACGAATAACGAACGCTAAATTACCGGGCGGTGAAGTAATAAGTCACACCGGGGCTTGGCCAAGTGTCTTAAAATCTTTGGCGAAAGGAAATTTTCATTTGATAAAGGTCAAAGGGAATAGCGCAGAACCTCTGGCTATAGACGGACAATATTTAGTCATTGAAAAGACAGATATTTTCGATAAAAGCCTAAGCATGATGCCATGTTGCGTTGTTCTAAGTGATAATAGGTCTTTATTTAAACGCTTATGCATTTCTGTTGACACAAAAAATCGTGTATTATTGCAACCTTTCAATGTCGCAGAACCACACCCGGTCATTGAAGCAACTCTTTTGAACAAAACTGATGAGAACGAATTTGAAACCAGTAACTTGCCCACCATTGAACAACTATTTTTAGTTCGTGGTGTTTTAATTGATAATCCTGAATTAATAGCCCAAAAAATGGACTTAACCTAAAATTCATTTTTTTTATTTTCATCTGGCATGAGAGGACACTTGTCCATTTCTTTGTCAACCGAAAGCCACGAAAAATTGAAGTGAAGACTGGATAACAACGGGAGAGATGAGAATGGCACACAAATTATCAAAAACATTAAAGGATATATATGAAGAGGAAAAAAATAGAGTCGTAGAATCGTTTAGTAAAAAACCCACCAAAAAACTAATTTCCATAAGAAAGGCATATAAACGAAGTAAATTTACTTTAAATGACTATGTAACTTTGGATTTTTCCCATAGAAGGGAAATTTTCAAACAAATTAGGGAAATCAACGATTATCGTTTGGACTTATCCAGAATACGTCCTCTTAATTATTTAATGCCAGCTTCTCCCGGTGCTGGAAAATCACATTTCGTAAAATGCCTTGCAAAGCATAAGAGATTCAATGGGCTCTGTGAAGATGTTACATATAATATGACCAATTTTCAAAGTGTTGATGATTTATTATATCCACTTGAAGCAGTAAGAAATCTCAAAGTTAAAGACAAGTTGCCGATATTATTTTTGGATGAGATTGATAGTAATAATAGTCATTTTGCTTCCCTCCTACCTTTGCTGTGGGATGGAGAAATGTTTGTTGGAGGGAGGAATATTAATATAGGAAAAGTTGTAATAATAATGGCGATTAGCGATGAGAGAAAAATCCAAGACAAATCTATCACTAAATTAGATGATTTTCTCTCAAGGATCAACGGTGGGTTCATAAGACTACCACCATTGGACCCAACCAATGAACACGATGGACGCTTTGCAGATAAAATTTGTATCGCATTATCCTTGTTAGAGAGGCGTTATGGGAGAAATCTAAAATATGCTCCATGGAATATAATATCTTTTATTGGAAAAACTGAATTTAAATACGGTGTCAGGAGTATTGCTTATATAATTGATCAGTTTTCAGATATGGATGAATATGGAAAATTGAATAAACCGCCGTCTTTTCTAAACTTCTTATCAGACAGACAGAAATTGAAAGAAACTGGATTCTGGTATCATATTGATGGAAGAAAGATTGATACTATACGAAAAATGTGGGATTCAGTTAAAGAAATCAATATTAGTGTAAATTTTAAACCATCTCTGGATGAAGAGGTTTAGAACAGACAATTTTAAATTTACTTGCTATTTGATATTTAAAGAATTCGCCCCAAAAATTTGTCCATTTTCTTGTCAACCTACCCTACCCAACATCCATTCCAAAACCCCAAAAGAAAAAAGAGGATTCGCCAGAACCCCCTGTTTTATTTTGTTTCTGCTAAAGATAAAAAAGGAATATCAGAGACGTTTCTTTGAAAACGCCCTGCCGGAAGGGCTTTTTAAGTATGCCTCAAAATCGAGGGCCTTTTGGCGATTTGTAAAAGCAATGGTTGTTTTGATTCGCCAAGGTTTATATTTTGATGTGTGGGGATTTTTCCCATGGTTATGGGATTTGAGGCGAGACTCCAAGTCTTCAGTAAAACCGATATAGAATCGATTCGGGCTCTTTTCAGACTCTAATATGTAGGTGTAATAAAACTTCATTCGGAAAATTCCGGCGCGATATATCCGCCTCCATTTGGGGAATTACGGCGCGATATATCCGATTTCATTCGGGGAGGGAATTCGTCGTGGTAAAAGGCGTGCCGAGTCGTAGCTTCGATAGTCACAGGTAATTTTGCCCGCCTTCGCCAAAGGCTTCGGCGCGGCAGCCTTCGCATCTTCACTCCGTTTTGAAGCGAAGGCTGGTCGGGGCGAGAGGATTTGAACCTCCGACTTCCTGCTCCCAAAGCAGGCGCGCTTCCAGGCTGCGCCACGCCCCGACATTGAATGTTCCTAACACTGTTTGATGAGGGGTGCAAGAAAATATTTGGTTATTGGAGTTTTTCAAAAAAATCGTCGATGCCGTTTTTTATTTCTTTGGCAATCTTAGACAACACATCGATATCGTGCAATGATTTCTCATCAACAGGGTTGGTAATATATCCGATTTCGATAAGAATTGCAGGCATATCCGCACCTTCAAGAACCACCAGGGAAGCCCCCTGAATATCGGGTTTATATTGGGTCTGCTTGCCAATACGATCCCGAACCGACTCTGCCAGAATCTTACTGTTTTGTTGGTGTCTGTTTTGGATATTGGACCATGACGCCTCGGTGTTATCGTTTCTGAATTCTTTAGACGAATCCAGATCAAGCATGAGGGTGGATTTTGAAGTTTTGTTGTAGTAATACAACGACATCCCCCTGGCTTGATGCAAAAGACTTCCGCCGGTATGAATGCTGATAAACATGTCTGCGTCCACATGGTTGGCTGTTGCCGACCGGGTGGGGATATCCACCCAATAATCATCCGTCCGGGTCAGAATTGTCTTGTAAGTCTTTCCGAGTTCTTCTGCCAAAACCTGCGCAAATTTCAGGGTGACGGTTTTTTCAAATGACCCGTCCGGGCCCTGGCCCCCTTTCTCATTTCCGCCATGCCCGGGATCTATAACAACGGTTTTTTTTTGCAAATGGAAACGCATTTTTTTAGGATTTGCTTCTGTTGTTCCCGACAATGAGAAGATCAAGAGAAAGAAAATCAGAATGATAAGATGATTTTGAACGTATGACTTATAACATGCCGACATAAAGACAATTTCCTTTGTTTTGCTTGACACTTGCCGGTTTAGGAACTATTTTATTGAATTGATTTTTATTGGAATGTAATATATTTAAATATATTGTCAAGATAGAGTTCGAGCTACTTCAAAACAGCACTCTCAATCATGATATATCGCTTCACTGGCACGATTCAATAAAAAAAATAAACAGGTATCACAATGCGAGAGTGGCGGAATTGGTAGACGCACTGGACTTAGGATCCAGCTCTGGGAACAGAGTGGGAGTTCAACTCTCCCCTCTCGCACCAAATTAAGAATCAGGGAGGTCTTTAAAAAATGTCGTTTTTCGCCCAAGGGAGAGTCTAAGATCCCGCATTTGGACAAAAAAGTGCATTTTGCAAAGACCGCAATTCAACGTGCCGGAAATGATGATGATCGTCAGGCACTGGTCTGTTTGAAAGGAGTTTTATGCAAGTTAAAGTAGAGGATATAAGTAGTGTAAAAAAGGTGCTCCATGTCGAAATTCCCAAAGATACGGTGGCTCTGGAACTGGACAATGCCTATAAAGAACTTAAAAAGACGGCTAAAATAAAGGGGTTTCGTCCTGGAAAGACCCCGCGTTCGGTTTTGGAAAGGATGTTCAAAAAGGATGTCCACAATGATGTGTCTTCAAAATTGCTTCAGGATTCCTTTGTTGAGGCCCTCAAGGAAACCGATCTCAATATTGTGGGAAATCCACAGATCGATCCGCCCCAACTGGATGAAAATGGCCCCTATAAATATGATGCTGCAGTGGAGATAAAACCCGATATCGATAAAATCGATTTCAAGGGATTGAAATTGAAAAAGGCATTGTACCAGATTACGGATGAAGAACTGAACGCCCAGCTTCAGATGCTCCAGAAAAACCTGGCGGAACAAATCCCGGTAACTGAAGATCGAGGGGTAAAAAAAGACGATTTTGTCCGGATCGATTATGAAGGTTTTGAAAACGGCAAACCCTTTTCCGAAACCCAAAAGACGGAAAACTTTACAATGAAGATCGGAGCAGGTGCCATTTCAAAGGCCTTAGATGACGGTTTGATCGGCAAGAAACCGGGTGAGGACATTGAAATAACAGTGAATTTTCCTGAAGACCATTTCAATAAAAAACTGGTAAACCATGAAATTACGTTCCAGGTAAAACTAAAGGAAATCCGGCAAGAAGTCCTCCCTGAGATGGATGATGAATTTGCCAAAAAACTCGGCCAATATAAAACCCTGGACGACGTTAAAAATGCCATAACAGACAATCTGAAACAAGGGTATGACAAACGTGTAGAGCAGGAGCTGAACGAACAAATCTTTCAGCAACTCATTGAAAAAACAGAATTTGAATTGCCCGAATCGATGGTAGAATATGAGCTCAACGGTATTATCGACGAGGTTGAAAAAACCTTAACCTACTACAACAAATCCATGGAAGATCAGGGGCTGACAAGGGAATCTCTTGCCGAAAAGCATCGTGAAACAGCGGAAAAGAAAGTAAGGCGACACCTGGTTTTAGATAAAATTATGGATCAGGAGGAATTGACCCTTTCGGATCAGGAACTGGACGCGGGTTTCGATGAAATGGCTCAGGCCGTTAATCAGCCGGTTGAAACCATAAAGAGCTATTACAATCAGGACCAGAGCAATTTCGAATTTTTTAAACATACCTTACTTGAAAAACAGGCTATCAAGCTTATTATTGATAGTAGCACCATAGAGGAAATCGAACCTGAACTGGAAAAAAATACTGAAAATTGATGCACCGGCAAAAGTTTTTACAAGCGCTGTGATGCAGAGAAAAAAATTGTAAAAGGAGATAACTTGTGCCGTTAATACCGATGGTCATAGAACAAAGTAGCAGGGGTGAGAGAGCCTACGACATTTATTCGAGGCTCCTAAAGGACAGGATCATTTTTCTGGGTACTGCCATCAGTGACGAAGTCGCCAATGTTTTGATCGCACAACTGCTGTTCCTTGAATCCGAAGATCCTGATAAAGATATAAATTTTTACGTAAATTCTCCCGGCGGTATCGTTACGGCGGGTATGGCGGTATACGATACCATGCAGTATATAAAATCGGATATCGCAACGGTGTGTATCGGTCAGGCCGCCAGTATGGGTGCGGTTTTGTTGACAGCCGGAACAAAAGGAAAGCGCTATTCACTTCCCAACTCAAGAATTCTGATCCATCAGCCCATGGGAGGGTTCCAGGGACAGGCTTCGGATATCGAAATACAGGCCAAAGAAATTCTGCGCATGAAAGACACGCTAAACGAAATACTGATGCGTCATACAGGCAAGGATTTAGGTCAAATTCAGTTAGATACTGACCGTGACTTCTTCATGACAGGGGAAGAGGCTAAAAACTACGGCCTCATCGATCATGTCATCATAAAACGGGAAGATCTGAATAAAACAGAAAAGACGGAGAAATAACATGTCCAATAAAGGGGATACAAACGATAACCTTTTCTGTTCATTCTGCGGAAAGAATCAGAAAGAGGTTCAAAAATTGATTGCCGGCCCCGCAGTCTATATTTGTGATGAATGCATACATCTATGCAGTGAAATTATAGAAGAGGAACAAGAAAAAGACACCGAAGAGATGGAACGGCCTCTCATTCCAAAAGAGATCAAGGCCATGCTGGACGATTATGTCATCGAACAGGACCCGGCAAAAAAAATCCTCGCTGTTGCGGTTTACAATCACTATAAACGACTTAATTCTTCGTTAAAAACCGGCGATGTGGAGATCCAGAAAAGCAATATTCTTCTCATCGGTCCCACCGGCTGCGGAAAAACGTTGCTGGCACAAACCCTTGCCAGATTTCTAAATGTGCCCTTTACCATCGCTGACGCAACGAGTCTTACAGAAGCCGGCTATGTGGGCGAGGATGTAGAGAACATCATCCTTTCCCTGCTTCAGAATGCAGATTACGATGTAGAAAAGACCAGCCGAGGTATCGTTTACATTGACGAAATTGACAAAATTGCCCGGAAGTCCGACAACCCATCCATCACCCGGGATGTTTCGGGAGAAGGGGTCCAGCAGGCATTATTGAAAATCATCGAAGGGACCACCGCCAGTGTGCCGCCAAAAGGGGGCCGGAAGCATCCCCAGCAGGATTTTGTCAAAGTGGACACTTCCAATATACTCTTTATTTGTGGCGGAACCTTTAACGGGCTAGAGCAGATCATCCAGAGACGTCTCGGCTCTAAAATGATGGGATTTGGCGCCAAAATTGCAAAACAGGATGAAAAAAATATCGGTGAGACCCTCATGACGCTTCAACCCGAAGACCTGATCAAGTATGGTTTGATACCAGAATTTCTGGGTCGTCTTCCGGTTATTGCAACCCTGGGTGAACTGAACGAGTCCGCTTTGATCAGAATTCTGAAAGAGCCGAAGAATGCCCTGATCAAACAGTTTAAAAAGCTTATGGAGATGGAAGGGGTGAATCTGAGGTTAACCGATAGCGCCTTTATAGCCATTGCCAGAGAAGCCATGAAACGAAAATCCGGTGCCAGGGGGCTTCGGGCCATTATGGAAAAATGCATGATCGATATTATGTATGAGATCCCTTCCATGGAAAATGTCAAGGAGTGTGTCATCGGAGAGGATACGGTGCTCAATCAGGAAGATCCGATTCTCTTGCTTGAACAACCCAAAAAACAAGCGCAAGACGGATAATTAGGAGTGTAATAGATCATGATTAACTTACCTAAATTTTTCAAAGATGATGATCCTAGCGCGCCGAAGCTGGTACTTCCGCTTCTCGCGCTGAGGGATATCGTTGTTTTTCCCCATATGGTGGCACCGCTTTTTGTAGGACGTTCAAAATCCGTGAATGCCCTTTCAGAAGCTATGAACAACGACAAGAGGATTTTTCTTGCCACTCAAAGGAAAGCAACAACCGACAATCCCGATGAAAAAGACATCAATCGTGTGGGAACCATTGCAAACGTGCTTCAGCTTCTGAGGCTTCCGGATGGTACGGTAAAGGCTCTGATCGAGGGTAAAACCCGAGCTTCCATCGCTCAATTCATAAAACACAAAGACTATTTCCAGGTAGAGCTGAATCCGGTTGCCGAAACTGAAGTATCCCCTGCCGAGAGTGAAGCCCTGGTCAGGTCCATTAATAAAAATTTCGATGAGTATGCCAAAATAAACAAGAACATTTCCAAAGATCTTGTAAAAAGTGTCGGCAGCATCTCAGATCCTTCAAAGCTGGTTGACACAGTGACAGCACATTTCTCGTTTAAAATCCAAGACAAACAGGAATTGCTGGAAACAATCTCCTTGGAAAAACGGCTCTCTCTCCTTCTGAGCTTGATAAAGATGGAAATCGACATCTTCAAAATGGATGAACGGATAAAAGGCCGAGATCCTTGCCATCGACTTGAAGTTTTACAGACGGAACGATATTCACATCCATATACCCGAAGGCGCTATTCCAAAGGACGGTCCTTCTGCAGGGATTTCAATGTGCACGTCTCTCGTATCGGCTTTAACCAAACGGCCTGTTCGCCATGATGTTGCAATGACCGGTGAAATTACACTCCGGGGTCGTGTTCTGACCATCGGCGGGTTAAAAGATAAAATTCTGGCAGCCCACAGGGGCGGCGTAAAAAAGATCATCGTTCCCAAAGAAAATGAAAAGGATTTAAAGGATATCCCCGCTACAGTTTTAAAAGCGATTGAAATCGTTCTGGTGGAGCATATGGATGAAGTTCTGCCTCATTCTTTGATTTTGGAAGAGGGGGATACGCTTTTTAAGGAACATGATATGCCATTTGATATGATGGCCAAAGACATCGATCAGGATCAGCGGTCCGCCTTGATTTAAAAGATATTATATTTATAGCACACTACGCAATTCGAAACGCTCAATTTAGGAAAAGGCTTTTGATGGGGTTGTCAATTTAGCCTTGACTTAATGTTGTTTAATTGTTAGCAGTATCTTTTTTCAAGTACTAGTAAACTCCATAAGCCGTGTAAGAATTACGGGCGGGTAGCTCAGTTGGGAGAGCATCGGCCTTACAAGCCGAGGGTCACAGGTTCAAGCCCTGTTCCGCCTACCATTTTGGTTGACTATTGGAGATTATAACGATAAGAATAACTTCATAATTGATAAATTTAATTTATCAATTCATTCGGGGGTGTAGCTCAGCTTTGGTTAGAGCGTCCCGTCAAACACGACGGGAAGACCGCGAGTTTAAGTCGTTTTCCGCCTAACCTTTCGCTTGACTATTGAGAATCGGATTAATAAAATTACTTCGTCAATTCATTCGGGGGTGTAGCTCAGCTTTGGTTAGAGCGCCGGCCTGTCAAGCCGGAGGCCGCGAGTTCAAGTCTCGTCACTCCCGCCACAATTAAATCAAGGACTTAGAAGAATCTTTCTAAGTCCTTTTTTATTGAATTGAGTGAAAAATTGAGTGAAATTCATGAGAAAGTTTTGAGGTTATTTTCCTCTAATAGCTTCATCGTATCCTTCGTATCTGTATAGTTACCCTCAACATAAATTTCGGTGGTGGTCTGTCTTCTGTGTCTTAAGACTTGCTGCACTTTTTTAAGGGGAACTTTTTGAAGGTCATTTAGATATTTGGCCACTGTATGCCGAATATCATGATATCCAAAAGGGGCAATTCCAGCAATCCTGCACAATGTTCTCAAAGTTTTTCTGCGTTGGCCATACGGACTACCGTAAAACTTACTTTTTGGATTCATGTGGCAAAAAACATATGGGCTTGTTGGGTGGCGTTTTTTCCACTGCCACATAAGAAGTTTATGAAGGTCGTCGTTCATCGAAAGTTTTTCATAGACCATCTCACCTGTTTTGCTTTTTTTAGTGCCGAGTCGGACCCATCGTTCCTCAAAATTAATATCATCTGCCCAGGTCCATCTTAATACCTCACCTTTACGAGCTCCGGTGTGCCAATAAGATCCTATCAGCACTCTGTCATGGCCAGTTGCAGCGAGCATGACTTTCAGGATGTCTTGGATGGGG
>PVMK01144788.1_pt1 | contig 18518 bp, 9 predicted proteins | sample 1853481 | NCBI WGS metagenome assembly PVMK01 (sample SAMN08533507, study PRJNA380276) | Marine sediment metagenome, whole genome shotgun sequencing project. | reverse complement strand
ATCCCCAGGGCATTGGGCCGATTCCCGTAAAATGAGCTGTCCGTCCCGGGCCAGCGCAAGATGGCCACCCTTGCGATCCATCTCCGTGCGATCGGTTACTTCCATCAGGAATGGCAGATCATTGCTTGCAAAATATCCCAGTATCGAGGTATTCATGACCGCACCCAGGTTGTCTGCATTGGATACAAAAACATAACGGTAACCATCATCCAGCAATTTTCTCAACATTCCGCTAGTCACCAGGGCGATGTAGATGTCGCCGTGACCGGGTGGACACCATTCATACTCCGGATTTACCGGCCAGCTCACGGGTGCCAGGTCTGATTGCACGATTTTAGGCACTTTATGTTGCAGGAAATCCAGCGGGATACCACTTGTCAATGCAGGGTAAGCGGCCAGTGCGTTGAGTGTGTCGTCACGGGTGCTGAAGCTGTTCATGAACAACTGTCGTGTGCCCTGGGCAAGTGCCTGTTGGGCGATGATGTCCAGGAAGCTTTGTCCCTGCTTGACGCTTATCAATGATTTGGCCCGGCCCAGACCCATACCGGTACCCAGTCCGCCGTTCAGCTTGAGTACGACGGTCTGTTTCAGTGCTGCCTTACCGCTTGTTGATAGTCTCTCGTCGGAGGAAAATTCGTCGGCATTGGGCAGCGATGTAACTGGCTTTATCTCGGTTTCTGAAATCAATCCGGTCTGACCGGATTTAACCCGTTCAAAATAGTTGCCAAAACTCCTGATGACGGCGTCGGGCAAGCCATTGCGCCGCATCTTCTCGGCGACCACAGAATATGGTGATTGGATCCTGTTCATCTCATTAATCTATAAAAGCTTCGCAACCATGGCCCTGACCTCATCCTGGATACGAGCAAGATGCGCTGCATCAATAAAACTTTCCGCGTATATCTTGTAGATATCCTCAGTGCCGGAGGGTCGCAGGGCAAACCAGCCGTTTTCAGCCACCACTTTCAGGCCACCGATGGCCGCGTCATTACCAGGTGCATTGGTCAGAATTGCTTTTATAGGTTCACCGGCAAGCATGTTCTCTTTGACATCCGTTGGCGCGAGTTTTTTCAGAACTGCTTTTTCTTCAATGGATGCCGGTGCATCGATACGCGCATAAATGGGCGCACCGAATTCACCGGTCAAATCCCTGTAATGTTCTCCGGGGTCACGTCGGGTTTTTGCGGTGATCTCAGCTGCAAGCAGGTTCATGATGATGCCATCCTTGTCGGTGCTCCAGACCGTGCCGTCTTTGCGCAGAAAGCTGGCGCCGGCGCTTTCTTCGCCACAAAAAAAGATCGTGCCGTGCAGCAGTCCATCTACAAACCACTTAAAACCCACCGGGACTTCCAATATCTCCCTGCCCAGGCTGGCGGCCAGCCGGTCGATGATGGAACTGCTGACCAGGGTTTTGCCGATGGCCAGATCCTTTTTCCACAGGGGGCGGTTTTCAGAAAGATAGGCAATCGCCACACTGAGGTAATGGTTGGGGTTCATCAGCCCCACGCTCTTAGTGACAATCCCGTGGCGGTCAAAATCGGTATCGTTACCGAAAGCAATATCAAAATCCTCTTTCAGTGCCACCAACCCGGCCATGGCGTAGGGTGAGGAGCAGTCCATGCGGATTTTGCCGTCTTTATCCACGTGCATAAATGAAAAGGTTGAATCAAGATCGTCGTGGAAAACCTCCATGTTTAAGCCATAACGTTCCTTGATGGCCCGGTAATATGACAAGCCGGAGCCACCCATGGCATCGGCTCCGATACGGATATTGGTCTGGGCGATAATATCCATGTCAATCACATTACCCAGATCTTCCACATAGGGGGTCAGGTAATCATAGTGGTGGACATTTACGCTCTGCAGTGCATCTTCGACATCGATGACCTGCACACCATTCAGGCTATCTTCAAGGTAAACATTGGCACGGGTCTCAATTACCCCTGTCACATCCGTATCTGCAGGTCCGCCATGCGGTGGGTTGTACTTGAAACCACCGTCTGTTGGTGGGTTATGCGACGGGGTAATCACGATGCCATCACATTTTTTATCACCATTCTGATTATGGGTGAGGATGGCGTGGGAGATTACCGGAGTGGGTGTGTAGTCAAAATCAGCAGCGATGCAAACGTCTACTCCGTTGGCGACCAACACCTGCAGGGCGGTCATTTGGGCTGGCCAGGAGAGGGCGTGGGTATCCATACCCAGGAATAATGTTCCCTGGATACCCGCTAATTTACGATAATCGCAAACCGCCTGGGTGACCGCCAGGATATGGGCTTGATTAAAACTGCGAAGCAGGGAATTGCCACGATGACCGGAGGTTCCAAAGGTGACTCGTTGAGTCTGTTCCGTGACATCCGGCTGCAAGGTGTAATAGGCGGAAATGAGTTCTGCGACATTGATCAGCATGGATGGGGGTGCAGGCTTTCCTGCCAATGGATGGATGCTCATGACCTGTTCCTTGACTTACAATGACACTTAATCATTCTACTCATCTCTCTTCTCAGGCGGCTTTCTGGGAGGAGGGTGAATATGCTGTCATTATAACGTTGTCTTGTCATCTGCCCCCAGCATATTTATACGGGACCGGACGCGATCTTGCTACCATTGGTAACGTGCACTCAAGCTTAGTTGTCGTCCAACAGCGGGTGTGCCCGGAAAAAACTGAAAATCGCTATCACTCAGGTTGTCAGCGGTAAGGACAAATCCGAGTCCGTTGATATTTGCCGGTTCCCAGGCCAATGCAAGCGAGGCAAGATATGCGGTGTCCCTGCTGGTCCGTAGTGGGTTATCTCGCTGGACCCGATACTCGTTATCCAGTCGCAATTCCAGTTGGGCTGTCAGTTCGTACCGCAGTGCGAGTGTCGCCCGGTGACGTGCGAAGTTGAGTGCATAGAAACTTGCATCGACATCAAACACGCCATAATCAGCATCCTTGTCCAGGTAGGTGTATCCGGCGGTGATGTCCAGTGCATTCCATTGCCGGGTGAAGATGAATTCCATCCCTAACACATCCAGATCAACCGGATTTGCCTGGCGGGAAAACGGTCTGTCGCTGAAGTAGGTCCAGTCGACGAGGTCGTTGTCCCTGCGGTAAAACAGTGTCGCTGAACCTTTCCAGTCCCATGCTTCCCTACTCATCGAGATGGACAATTGCCTGGCCTTTTCACGACCAAGGTCCGGGTTACCACCAAAAAGACCCGTTGGGCGGGAATTCAGTGCCGTATAGCCTGGAAGCTGGGAAGTGGAAGCGTACTCGATTGAGTAGTGACTACTGCCGGCCGATGAGGTTTTAACCACGCTAAGACCAGCGACAGGTGAGACAACATTGCTGTCACGATTTGAAACATCCAGGGTCACACCTATTCTTGCGTTGAAACGCCTGCTGGTGGATTGAGCGAAGTCGATGGATGGAACCAGGCTGAGTTTCGCGTAATGACGGGAGGTGAAATGACCTTCAGTGAGATCCGTCGAATACAGCAGTTTGTCACTGGTCAGTTGCCCGCCATAACGCCAATCGACCAAACCGTTGCGGTATGAACCCTGAAAACCGGTCGCATAGATGCGAGTTTTGTGTTCAAAAGCACCGGGTACGCCGGATTCCTGCGTTGTCCGGTCAAAATCATAGTCGTCTTCAAGGCCGCGATAGTAGGCACCAATCTCAAACCAACCGTTTGTGTTTTCCCTGCGATGATTGGCATGCACCAGGCGTGTCTTTGTGTGATCGGTTTCAGGCAGAAAAGCAAACCCGGTATACGCCCCTGGCCAGGCATAGAACTTGTCCTGGTAACTTACCAGCACATCGGTCTGAGTCTTGTCCTGCCTATGCTGAATGCGCATATTGTAGCGGGCGAAATCATGATCCCCGTTTGGCAAAGTTCCGTCACCCTCTGACCATGCTGCAGATACTGCAACAGCTAGATTATTGCCGCTTTTCAGGGGTTTCACACTGGCCAATCGCAAAGATGAAAACCAGAGATTGTTGTCACCAATACCAAACACGACATCACCACCATGACGGACGGCCGGCAGGGAGTATAGAACCGTGGCGATGTTTGAATTAAAGCCGCTTAATGCGTTGTCGATACCGGTTTGTAGTGAGGGTACGGACAAGAACTTCGGGTCTATGGGTAAACCAGCTACATAATGGCCGGTCTGTGGATCCATGATGGTCGTTGCACCCACTGCAAAACCGGTGTTTTCGAACACACCTCCACGCACGGTAACATCCGCCTGGCCCTCGGGCAGACCGCGGGATTGCAGTTCTGTCTGGGGGTCAAACCGTAAGCTGGTCGCCAGTGAGGCATAACTGCCCGCCGGGCGTGTATTCGCAACCCGGCTGGCACGAACGATTACTTCGGCCAGTTCCTCACCATCCACTGGACTGACATCCTCACTGGCAAATGCCATGGATACCGACATCCACAGGAAAAGATACACAATAAAATATCTTTTGGGATTCAGAGGGAAATGCTCTTTATCTATCTTTGCGCAATTGACCACAGGTGAAATGTACCAGTTTTGGTAGTAAGTACTTATCGTAAATTCCCATGGGGCGGAAGAATACCATTTTACGGGCAATACCGTTGTTGAAGACCTGCAAGTTTCGTGATCTGTTCATAGCCAGCTTTGTGACTGATAATATCTCATGGCATCGTTTCAATTGAATCACTCAACGGCAGACATTTTATGAGAGTAATTCCGGATAATTCACAGTGGCCCTTGAATTCACTACTCGTTTCACAAGAAAAACGAGCGATATTTATGCCGATCGCAAAAAACGCAAACACCACGCTTAAGCAATTATTTGTCCGGCATAGCGGCCACGTCAGAAGTAGTGAGATTCTCAATGGCAATGTTCACATCAACCTGGTATCGCACTCTACAAAACTGAGTCTAGGTGACTACACCCCAGCAGAGGCTGCTGATATCTTGGGAGACGACAGTTACTTCCGATTTGTTGTTCTGCGTGATCCGTTGACCCGGGCCGCGAGTGGTTATGTGTCGAAATTCATTAAAGATCCTCCGCCGGTGGGTGATCGTGGTGAACCGCCTGCCGTCATCGGTGATGCCATCGACTGGGTATATCAACAGCGTGGTGAGCAGCCTGATTATGACCGTTCTATCAGCTTCGAGGAATTCGTGATTTATGTTACGGAAAATGATGATGTGAAGCTGGACACTCATTTTAAATCACAGGAATCCTATCTTGGACAGCTGAGCTTTGATTTTGTGGGCGCGATTGAAAATATGGACCGTTTCGTCAGTGTTTTGGAATCTCATTACAAGCAGAAAATAGAAATGGAACACGTCAATCGTTCATTGCAAAGATGGGCCCTGTTGCGTCGTCGCGGTCAGCAAAAGTTGTTGCCAGCACAAATTCAAAGTCAACGGATACGGGTACATTCCGGTGAGTTGTTCACCGATGACATAGTCGAACGACTGAAATGGCGCTATGCAACGGATTTTGACCTGTGGCGGCAGGCGCGCACGCAGAGCAAACCAAATTTTGGTACCTGACTTTGACGGTGTCAGTACAAATTGCACCTTGCTAACCTGTAACCTTTCGGAGTAATGCACGGCCCACAAAGCGGGCCTTGTTGCCGATGGTAAAGCGCTCCAGGTTTGTTTTTACGATACCTTTTGTGAAGCGGGTTCGTTTGGAGTAGTCAATTTTCACATCTACGATAACCGGTTTGTTTTGGGCAGCGAATGCAAGGGCATGCTGGATACCTTCCTCGCAATCGGAATCATCCTTGATACTGATAAATGCACAGCCTGTTGCCTCGGCCACACCCTGAAATTGTGCTTCATGCAAAACAGAGCAGGTTTTGCGGTTGTAGGGAATCTCCTGAGCCTGTGATATCTGTGATAGCTCTCCATCGTTAAACACGAAGTAAACCCCACCGGTCCCGAGTGATTTAGATCCTCAAAAAGTCTCTATAAACCCACACAATCTGTTCGCGAAGGGACGCATCATCTATCAAATCCAGGATGTTGATGCGAAGGAAAGTACAAAACCGCCGATGAGTAGGCTAGACTGGAGAAAGTACGGGCAGAAACGTGTCTCTTAGGAAATAGCTCAAGTGGTGCCATATGCCCTTTACGACGTACTATGGCATATTTGGTTGTGGGGAGGTTGTGGTTACTCAGATCACAAATTACGTGACTGGAGATACCGCTTTTGCGGTTGATCGCAGTGGTGTAATTGTTCTCTGGAACTCGGTTGCTGAAAAGACACTTGGTTATCCGGCCTCAAAGGCGCTGGGAAAGCGGTGCTGGAAGTTACTATGTGGACAGGATACCTACGGCAACAAGTATTGTAACGAACGCTGCCAACTCAGGGAAATGGCATTTAAGCATGAGTCGGTGAATGGTTTCCAGGCATCTTTTAAAACTGCATCTGCGGAACGGAAACAGTTTTCAATAAGCTGCCTGGCGATGGTTGACGAACCTGGCAATGAATTGCTACTGCACATTTGCCAGGCCCAGAATGAGACACTGGGCCACAATGATAACCACGCTGTCACCGCGTCTTCTGCCAACAACCATTGTGGCACCCTCACACGACGGGAAATAGAAGTCTTGAATTTATTGGAGAACGGAAAAAGTACTTCCGAAATTGCTTCCATGATGAGCATCAGCACTCCGACGGTCCGCAACCACATTCAGCATATTTTGAACAAAATGCAGGTTCACAACCGGCTGGAAGCGGTCATGCTGGGAAAACGTTTTGATCTGATCCAATAACTTGCAACCTGTCCACCGGCACATCTGCACTATTGCGCTAAGGCGCTTACCCATATTCTGATAACACCACCCTGAGTTGCAAACGGTCCAAGCCTTTAATAACTGATTAATTTTAATCAGATAAATGATGCATTTGATGGATTGCAGGGGCTAATAAACCGTGTAAGCTTTGATGTGTCCTTACCAAATACACCCATGGAGGAATGATCGACAGGGAGTCTGGGCTGGGCCAGTTCAGGCTGGCTTGCATGGGAGACAAAATATGATTCCAAGGTTTTATTGGGGCATGTTTGCCATCCAATGGCCCTCGGCTGTTTTGTTATTTGTCCATTCCAATATCGTCGCCGCGCAACAGGATGTCTGCGCCGAAGTCCGTATCAAAATCCTGCAGACCGTCAGCCTGGAGCGCCACTTCTTTCGGCAATCCAAATTTCAGTTTAAGCGCTCAAACAAAGTAGCGTGCCTCGAACAAATGTCGCATTGGTCGCAAGTCTATTCACCAGGGGAAGAGTCAAAATGATGAATCTGCGCGTCGTCGCCACTGTAGCCGGATCCGTATTCATGCTCATGCTACCGATACTGAGCGTCCAAAGCCCACTCGTGCCGCTTGGTGGCGCTGCTTCCGAGACGCTTGTCCGCGAACCGTTGCTGACACCCGACGAATTGGGTGATGGCTCGATCGACGGACTGCAATTCCCCGATCCGACAGAGGGCCTTGTGCTCATTTCACCGCCGGTGGCCAGTAACTCCGGAGATGCTGAGATCTCGTACCCGCTGACTCTGCCTCCCGGGCGCGGTATTACGCCTCAACTAACCCTGAGCTACAAATCGGGCGGGGGCAACGGGTGGCTCGGACTGGGTTGGGACCTGGGCGTGCGCTCCATCCAGGTGGATACCCGTTGGGGAGCACCGCATTTCGACCCCGATAAAGAAAGTGAAACCTATCTCCTTGACGGTGAACCCCTCGTCCCGAACGCGCTCGGAGACGACTGGGAAGACCGTGTCAAGGGCGACAGGCAGGACTACACACGCCGTGTTGAAAAGGAATACGAGCAGATCATACGCCATTCAGTCGGCGACGGTGGGCCCGATGACTACTACTGGGAGGTTCATGACAAATTGGGCAACGTCAGGTGGTACGGTGGACATCCTGACGACGGTGGGCCCGACGGAAAGTTGTTAACAGATAAAAATGGTGATTTCCTGACAATCGACCGGTCAGCGATCGTTTACGACGAAAACGGAAACGCCTTCAAATGGCTGTTGTCCGCCGAACGCGATGTCGGTGTAAACATGGTCCGGTATCACTATAAAACCATCGAGTACAAGTACGAGTTGCCGGCGACGGGTTGGACGCCTGTTGAGAACTGTGCCTCTACACAGGACAGGCTATGCGCGAGACACACCTATCTTAGCCGCATCGACTATACGGCTGCCGCTGACAAGTCCGATCAACCGGAGGATCCTGCCTACCAGGTGCATTTCCTGTTGGAGTCTGACCTCGACCCTGCACCACCCGTTCGCATGGACTCAACCATCGACGCCATTGGTGGCTACCTGGACCTGACCATCGAACGACTCGCCCGCGTCGAAGTTCGTTACGGCGAATCCAATGGCGGTAATCCGCGAATCTATGACCAGACAGCCGTAGCCTATGACCTCGAATTTTTTGAAGCCGTTGAGGTGCCATTTGGAAAGTCATTATTGAAAACGGTCACTCAAGTGGCCGATCCGGTTACGGAGTCTGCAATCCACACGTTCGAGTATTACGACCGGGTTAGGGATGACGATGGTAATTACGAAGGGTTCGAGGCCCAGCAAAAGTGGGATGCCGGGTATGACGTGCCCTTCTTACCTGATCTTGATCTGCCTATCGACTCGAATGTAGATGTGGGTGCACTGGGACTATCGACAAGCGTCTCTGGTGAAGGAAACGCCTATGTTGGCTTTAACGCTGCGGCGCCAACAAAAACCGGCTCAGTTGGCGTATATGCTGAGGTGAAAGCTGGCGTACACACGGCATTATCTGAGTGGCTTGACATCAACGGTGACTCACTGCCAGACAAAGTCTTTACAGGTATACCCGTCAAGTACCGGGCAAACCAGGGTGGGGCAAACGGAACCCCCACTTTCGGGGAAGTTCAGGATATCCCAGGCCTCGTCCTTCTGTCATCGCGAGCCAATTTCGGTTTTCAGGTCGCAGCGGAAGCCCATATCGGTGTAACGGCTGCCTTTGGCCTTGGTGGTGACCTGTCTGTTAGTAGTATCTATTTCACAGACGTAAACTCCGATGGATTGCCGGATCTGGTTGCCGGCCCTGGGCTGGTGTTTTACAACCACCTGGAAAACGGCAATCCAACTTTCGTTTTTCTGGGCGACGGGGAAACTCCGGTACCGCTGCCGGACACAGTCCGTGATCCCGTTTCGATTACTCAGCTGACAGATATGAAGAATGACCTGGCCGAACGGTCGCCGTTGGTGGACACCGTGCGCCGCTGGCAAGTGCCGTATACTGGAACCGTCTCTATCGAATCAACAGTCACGCTCAGTCCAGCTGGCCCACTCAGCCCGGTGAACGATGGCGTTCGGGTGGCCATTCAGCAGAACAATGTGGAAATTGCATCAGGTGTCCTGGAAAACCATGGAGAGAGTACCTTCAGCAGCGCTATTCCTCTCTCGGTAATGCACGGCGACGTTCTGTACTTCCGCGTGGGTTCTATCGACGACGGGGCAAATGATGAGGTGGAGTGGAGCCCGACAATTACCTACACGTCAATCGCGGGTGTTCCCGACATCAACACCGTGCCCCTTGACGTCAACGGCCTCAGCCAGACGGTCTATTCGGCGTTTTACGATTTCACCTTGTCAGGGCGACCGAATACCGTTGTCGAGATGCCCCTCGAGGGTACTGTCAGGTTCGAGGGTAGCGTAACCAAACTACAGGCCACCACAGACGACCTGCATTTGATCCTCACGCATGACAAGAATCCTGTTCCCGGCTCCAATATCACCATTCCAGCCGCGTTCATCGGTGAGTTTCCGATTGCGATCGACTTTGACGTCGATGCGCCGGTCATTCCTACCGATCCCAATCAGGTTAGTTCGGCAGACGTCGTCCATGCACACCTTGAAGTGGACACTCCAATCGACCTGGGTGCTGTTGAGTGGACACCGAGGCTGATCTACACCGCGGCTGTGGACCACCAGGGTGACCCGCTAGATGTCGGTCCTCCTGGCGACCCGAAGATTCAAATTGAAATTAATCCGGAGGTCGAGCAGTACCCGCATCGTTCGACTGCCGGCATCTCCATTCCGTGGGTTGCAACAAGCAGTGACACCTTCGATGCATTGATCACCATGAACCGGATATTTGCGAGTCCTGAAAGTGAAGCGATCGTATCAATCCGCACTCGAGCCGGTATTGTTGCCAAGGCCACCATTAACTTACCCCCAACACCACTGCTACCAATACCCCCTTTCACATCTATGGTAATCCCCGTTGACCTCGACGCTGAGATCAATCAGGACGCTGATTATTGGTTCGATGTGACAATTCGGGACCCGCAAATAAGTGCCGACAACACCAATATGACCGGGTTCGTATTACGACCAGACGGTGCAGTCGATGGAACAACTGACATTAATGTGCCTGCCACGCTGCACTGGACCGGACAACAAGGGGTATTCCCGCTCGCCTACCGGGGCTGGTCAGTGGCCGGCTACACCGCCAATGGTCCCCTTGCTACTGAAGCCATCGACGAAACCGTCTTCGAAATTGATCTCGACGACTTTTCAGACAATGGTGAGACCCCACCTGCTCCAACTGGCTTCGATGATCTGAAAGCCGATCCTCCCAAGCCGCTGCCTTACGATTTTTATTTCCCTGTAGTCACTCCTCTGACGCTGCCGGGAGAGCCTCCTGCACTTGCACCTGCCTGGCGTGGAACGCGAAATAGCCTGGCGGCGTCAGCTGACCGGGCTCGCTCGTCACGGCTCATGACAGATTCGGACGCGATCCCTGACGACTTAGGCACAGGCCGAGGGGTACCCCGTATAGGACTCGCTGCTCCAAGTGCAGCACTGAGATTTGGCGTTGGGTCGTGGGGCGGTTCACTTGGTCTGGCGCCGAGCTTTGGGTTACTTGATTATGAGGATATCAACGGGGACGGATTTCCAGAAGTAATCGCCACACCAGGGCTTGCGTGGTTTACTACACAGCGTGGCAAGTTCCGCTCACTCGCGCCATCACTTACAAGTGCTGTTTTTCCTAACCAAGATGTAACCATTTCGGCCGAATTTGGTAACGGCAACCTCGTTAACATCCCAAGTAATTCCAAGGGAAAGACCAATGCAACCAAGGGCTCGGGGGCAGGCAAAGGCGATGACGCCAGTGACTCGGGGGAGGGTGTTGGCAGCTTTGGCATTACGCTAAATGCAAGTTGGACGAGCCCGGACCTATCAACACTACCGGATCCCCCTTTACCTATACTTAGTGATGCTTATTCCTCCCTTGATCCCTTGTACAAAGGTCTTGCAGACAAGGTTTGGGATGCAATTGATATCGATTTGCCATTTCAACAGGCACTTGTCGACATCAACGGTGATCGCCTGCCTGACCGGGTGGTAGTAGAGCAGGATGGTGTATTTGTGCATTACAACCTGGGGTACTCGTTCACAGTTGCAAGATTCTTGCTCTCAACCGGAGCATTTGAGTCCAAGGAGTCATATGGCGGTAGTGTCTCCCTGGGTTATGCTGCACAAGACGATAGCTATGAAGTAGGGGGCTCAATCAACACGAACCTTGATTTGTCGCGTTTTTCGTGGCGTGATGTAAACGGCGATGGCGTTTTGGACGAGGTCTTCAACCCCGTCGGAAGTTCAATGCCATTAGTGGCCTTCGGCACCGGTTCTGGAGTCCTGCCATCCGTTGAATACGGGGAGGTGGAGACCCCAAGGGTTATCGGAAAATGGGACTTCGGACAGCAGATCTCGCTGGATAGCACGATAGGAGCCAGCATTTCTGGCAAACTTACATTCCCTATCGGCCCGTTATGCGTCCTTGCCTGTTACGTGATCGTGAACCCCGGAGGCAGCATTCAGGTCTCGTTCAGTTCGCCAGAGGTTGACCTTCAGGATGTGAATGGGGATGGCTATCCGGACTCAGTATCCACGACCGCCAACGATACGCTGTGGGTTCGCAGTAATGCCCATGCCGACACCAACCTGCTCAAAAAGGTGTCCAATCCGTTGGGCGGTAATTTCACGCTGGAATACAAACGGGAAGGAAATACCTCCGATCACCCGGGCTCTGTGTGGACTCTCAACCGTGTTGATGTCGATGATGGCCGTCCCGGCGACGGCGCTGACATTACGGCCACCCGCTACGAATACAGCGGGCTGAAATATGACCGGCTTCACCGGCAATCCCTCGGGTTCGCCAGCATCACAGAGAACGAACTCGACACCACGACAGCGACAGAGACGACGGTACGAAAGACCGTTCGAGAGTTCCTGAACGAAAACGTATTCGTTGCTGGCCTGGAGAAATCAGTATTGATCGGTGATCCGGCGACTGGTCATTCACTGCAAGGCTCGGACTGGACCTGGGGATTCCGCGATGTGCGCAACGTACCAGGTAACTTTGACGTCCACGATGCGGTGGTTCCGGTTGATGCCTCATTGCTTGGCGACTTGACGGATGTCCCGTCGCTTGGCATGTCGGTCGCACCTCTGGTCGTGCGTGTTGACGAGACCTGGTATGACACGGGCAACACACCTGGCGAGCAAACCCGAATGGACTTCATCTATGACGGCCTGGGCAATGTCCTGATCCAGACCGATCACGGCGAGACCGAAGATCCCAATGATGATCTGGTCGCTACGTTTTTGTACTCGAAGTGTGACATCTCGTGGACGTTGACAGACCCTCCCCCAGACGGTATCCCTTGTCCCCTGTCTGCCCCGCCGGAAGCATCGCCGCTGTGGTCCGATAATCTGTGCCCGACGTGGGTCAGCCTGCCAGTAGAGTTCACCATCACCAACGGTAAGAGTGGCCCGGCGGAGCATGTTTATCGACATCGCGACGGGCGGACCGCTATCTGTGACAACGCATCTGTCACTTTGCTGGAAGAGGACATTGGCAATGGCGAGGTGGCGGTTACGGAACTCCAATATGACGAATGGGGGAGCTATGACCGGATTGTCTACCCTGCAGGCGCCGACGGGCGCCGTTACGCCGTGCAATACGAGTATGACGACGATCGACATTCCGATATCGCCGTGGTTAGAGAGTTTGATCTGGACGATGCTTCGGTGTTCGACTTCCTCGCCCTTCAAGCGGGCGATCCGGTAGTGAACTACGTGCAAAAAGGTCTGGAGTCTTTGGCCACGTTTGATCCGCTTACTGGCAGGGTGCTGACGCGTACTGATGCCAATAACAACGTGACGGCCTACACCTACGACTCGTTGGCGCGTATCAAGTCAATTAGCAGTCCGCGTCCGGGTGATCCGGACCTCGTGACCTACGAGTACGCTCCAACAGCGGCCGGGTATGCCTACGCGGTGGCGCATCACTACGACGCCTTCAATCCTGGAGACACCATCGATACGGTGACCTTCGTCGACGGCACCGGGCGAAAGACGCAGACAAAGCGGGACGCCAGCCTCTTCGTTACCCCAGGTCAACCTGCGGAGACCGGCATGATTGTGAGCGGTGCAACAAACTTTGATGCCCTCGGACGCCCGATTGAGCAGTTCAATCCAACGCGGGACACGCAAGCACAGACTGTCTATGAGACCCTGGTGCCGCCAGGTCCAGTCACCACGACTGCTTACGATCTGCAAGACAGGCCTACGAATATTGTTGAGCCAGGTGCACGGATCACCACGATTGCCTACGAATACGGCAAGCGAGACAGCTTGGGTCCGAAGTTATACCGGACGACGGTGACGGACCCTCGTCTACGCCAGGAGATCACATTTACCGACGTGCGTGAATCGGTGCTGGCCATCGACGATCAGCCCGATGGCCGCGTGCCATTGCGGACCACGTTTGACTACGACGGGATGGGCCAGCTACTGCGGGTAGTGGACAGTGCCGGAAACGAGACCACCCACAGTTATGACAGGCTGGGTCGCCGGATGACCACAACGACGCCTGATGCCGGGCTTGTTGAGTTCGGATTTGATGACGAGGGCAAATTGACCAGCAAGGTCACGCCCAATCTTCGTGCCGCCGGTGAGGAGATTGTATATTCCTATGAGATCGGCCGGCTAGTGGCCATCGACTATCCCGCTGGTACACCGGATGTCACGTACACCTATGGTGCCATGGGGGCTCCAAACAACGGAGCGGGGCGTGTAGTGCGGTCCGAAGACGGGTCACGTATCGTGGAACGGGAGTTTAATCCCGCTGGTGCAGTTGTGCTCGAGACCGCTGAGATGAAGCTGCATGCATGGCACAACCCCGGGACGAAACCGGCCTTGTTCAGATGGACCACGAGGTGGACTTATGACGGACTCGCCCGCCTTGAGACGATGGTCTATCCCGATGGAGAACGTCTGGCTTATGACTACGACAGTGGTGGTCTCATAAAAAACATCGTCGGTGAGGAAGATGGATTCAAACTCCAGAAGAAGAAATTGGTTCCCCATATCTGGACCTATGAGTACCTTCGCGACCAGCAAAGCGACGAGTTCCTGCATCGCCGCTACCAGGAGGTAGGCAACGGAGCCACTTCTGAATACGACTACGATGCCAATACCCAGTGGCTCACGCGCCAGCATACACTTTCGCCAAACCGCAAAGTAAAGGATCCGGCATATATCGAGATTCAGGACCTCGAATACACATATGACAGGGTTGGTAATCCGCTGACCTATGCGAACAACCTGCCTGGACCAGTGGCCAGCCTGTTCGGTGGGGCCGCTACACAGGACTACACTTACGACGGCTACGACCGGATCGTGTCGGCGACCGGGGAGTGGGAGCAGGCCACAAAGAAACTGCGTCATTACAACTTTGCGGTCGAATATGACGAGCACGGGAATACCATTTCAAAAGAGCAGACCGACGACATTTTCAATGGAATGAATGATCTTGAGCAGAAGAAAACGACATATTCGTTCGAGCGGGAGTATGGCGCTCCAGCGCCGCACCATGTCACGTCCGTTGGCCAGAATACCTTCCACTATGACGCGAACGGCAACCTGACCGGTATCAAGGATCGTAAAGGCAAATTTATCCGCCGGATCGAATGGGATGCGTCCGATAGAATGCGCGTAGTGACTGACGGTCCGTCCAGTACGACCTACCAGTACGACGACACGGGCCAGCGCACCATCGAGCGGGGTCCTGCGGGTGAGACTGCCTTTATCAATCCCTGGGTCACTGTCCGGAACCGCAATGAGATATTCAAGCACATCTGGGCAGGAGATGACCGCATTGCGACTCAGCGCGACGATGGTCTCAACGAAGAGTTGAAGCGTTACTTCCTTCACAAGGACCTCCAGGGCAGCACAAATATGGTGACCGACTACCGTGGTGACACTTTCCAACATCACGAGTACTTCCCAACAGGCCAGGTGTGGGTTGACGAGAGCAGCACCGTGTTCCGAACCCCGTATCAATACGGGGGTGGCTACGTAGATGAGGTACGTGAAATTCTCAATTTCGGTTCCCGGTGGTACGACCAGAACCGGGAGATGTTCTATTCGCCGGATCCAGTCCTTGTTGATGACCCGCTGGCGGTGATCGACGACCCGGGGCTCAATTTTGCCTACGCCTACGCCGGCTCAAGTCCTCTGACATTTGTCGACCCGACCGGTCTGAAGCGTACCCGGGCACAGGCGCTACGACTGAGTAAAGCTGAGATCAAACTGGGACGCAAATTCTTCAAGGAGCACCCGAAACAGGCGGCGGCTGTCGCCAAGACCATCGAGACGAGGGTACCGCGATTTCTCGTCAAGTATGCGTTCAATATCAAGGCTGCCGACAGACTCCAGAATTTTTCAAAATTTTTCGATGCCAAACCAATCATCGAGCTTGACTTTGGTAAAGGCACAGTGAAATTCAGCGTTGGTTTCGGCAAACGACTGAAAGTTCCATTAAGCAAACCCAAAGGGTCACCCAAGGACTCCGACAGCACATCCAACGACGCCACCGAAGCTGGCGGGCGAGTTAACGTCGGGAACAAGGCTCAGCCACAGACCGGCGGCACAGGGGTTCAGGCACCGAAGCCACCGCCGGCACCGGATAACCCGAAACCGCCGCCAAGTAAAAAGCCACCCGTGGCCAGCGGCGATGATGGAGGTGCACGTGGCGACCAGTAGCCAAAGATTTCGACGGGATCGAAATATATTCTCTAAATTAATCGAGCATGTGGCCATTCGGGACACATCAGGATGACAACATTAAGAGGTATTGTGATGTCAATCATAGCCAAGCAAACAATTATGTTCTTCGCCGCAGGTCTGCTAATGGCAAGTGCTGCCGCTTTTGCGGACAAAGTAGTTGAAGAGGAAGGATACCTGACCATATTCGAGGTCTCGGTGGACTATGAATCCTCTACCATGTCGATCATCGGCTCCGATCTGAACTTTGGCCCTGATCCACTGCAAGTGATACTTGGAGATACCGATATATCCAGTCACTGCGTGTTGGACGATCCCCAGGCGGACCCGCAGGTAATTTTCTGCCATGGTCTTGCTCTCCCAGTCTCTGCAGACTTATTGTTGATCGTAACTAATGGGCAGGACGCATACCACAATGACGAATACGACCTGACTTTCGGCGCTGTCGGGCCCCAGGGTATCCAGGGAGAGAAGGGCGAGAGGGGCGATCCCGGGCCACGGGGCGTGCAGGGCGAAGCTGGCCCTCAGGGCCAGTCCGGTAACAACGCGTTCTTCGACACTGCGGGCTGTGTCTCGGGTGACATCGTCATTATCAATGATGGCAAATTGGAATGTTTCTCCCGCAGAGTGGTCTTTGCAACCTCCAAAACTTTCAACGGTGACCTGAAGGCCGCCGGTCACGGATCAAACGGCTTGAACGGCGCAGACAATTTGTGTCAGCAGGCCGCGGATTCTGATGGATCGATTGTACCGCCAGGAGAATACGTTGCGTGGCTCTCAACTTCGACCGGGAACGCCAGGGATCGACTGGCCCCCTTGATCGATGACGGTTACGTACTCCCCGACCGCACGACCATCATCGCCGTAAACAAATCCGACCTCCTGTCCGGTAGCATGCTTAATCCAATCAACCAGGACGAAAAGGGAACCGCACTGAGTAGCGATAACGCATGGACCGGAACACATTTTGACGGTACCAGCTTCACAGGCGTCTCAACAGCGGAAACATGCAACGACTGGACCACCCCGTCAGGACTCAACGGTGTAAGCGGAATATACGGAGATACGCGCCTTAAAGAAATGCGATGGAACGAAGAAGGCACGCTCCCATGCGACAATATGGCGCACATATATTGTTTACAACAATGACCATTCGGAACACATCAGGATGACAACATTAAGAGGTATTGTGATGTCAATCATAGCCAAACAAATAGTGAAGTTCCTCACTGCAGGTATACTGGTGGCAAGTACTGCCGCCTTTGCCGGCAAAGCAGGAGAAGAGGAAGGATACCTGACCATTTCCGAGGTCTCTGTGGATCATGAATCCTCTACCATGTTGATCATGGGCTCTGATCTGAACATTGGTCCTGATCCGCTGCAAGTGATACTTGGAGATACCGATATATCCAGTCACTGCGTGTTGGACGATCCCCAGGCGGACCTGCAGATAGTTTTCTGCGATGGTCTGGTTCTCCCAGTCGTTGCGGACTTGTTGTTGATCGTATCTAACGGGCAGGATGCAACCCAGACTGATGAGTACGACCTGACTTTCGGCGCTGTCGGGCCCCAGGGAATCCAGGGAGAAAAGGGCGACAAGGGCGATCCCGGGCCACGGGGCGTGCAGGGCGAGAGAGGCCCTCAGGGTCTGCCCGGTGACAACGCGTCCTTCGACACTGAGGGTTGCGTTTCTGGTGGTGTCATCCGGTTCACCGATAACGGTTTGAAATGCTTTGCCAGAAGAGCAGTCTTCACAATGCCCAATACACCCAACCTCAACCCGAAGACCACCGGTCACGACTCGGACGTCGCAGACGAGTTCTGCCGGGAGGCCGCGGATTCTGGTGGATCGATTGTACTGGTGGGAAAATACGCCACATGGTCACCAACCCCGACCAGGAACGCGGAGGCTCAGTTGCACCCCTTGATTGAAGACGGTGAAGTACCCCCGGATCGAAATACCCTGGTCACGTCCACCGAAGTCGACCTCATGAGTGGCAGGGTTATACGTTCAAGCAACCAGCAAGAGATGGATTCCACGAGTACGGTGTCTGCCTCATCAGCAGGGTCAGGTACCACCTCAGGATTCACTCAGCAATGGACCGAGATATACATTAAAACCCAGCCGAACAAATGTGCATCAATTTTGTATCGTACAGTGACCCGTAGCTAATAAAGACCTGAATGACAATAGGCAGAAAACGACCAAAAACAGAATCTACTCAGAAATTCTCATGACTTGGGCTTCCGGTGGTAAAACCTCGGATATGCCGGCATTAGTGCTAACCTGTTACCTTGCGGAGTAAAGCACGGCCCACAAAGCGGGCTTTATTACCAATAGTGAAGCGCTCCAGGTTCGTTTTTACAATGCCTTTTGTAAAGCGGGTGCGTTTGGAGTAGTCAATTTTCACATC
>PVMK01156072.1_pt1 | contig 18522 bp, 15 predicted proteins | sample 1853481 | NCBI WGS metagenome assembly PVMK01 (sample SAMN08533507, study PRJNA380276) | Marine sediment metagenome, whole genome shotgun sequencing project. | reverse complement strand
CTCATTAAAAAAAAAAGGGTGATCACGGCATAGCCGATCAGCATAATGACGAATTTTCGCAACCAACTGACGTCCGAGCCCATCACCAGGCCAAATAGCAGGGGCAGGCCGTAACTGAAGATCAGCGGATTCACGACGAATCCGAGGGCATCAGTGGTTCCATCCCGGAAGGTGAACTGGATTTGTGTCTCAACCTGGTAGAGGAAGTGTTGATTCGGCTCGACAATAATCCGGAAAAAATCGTCCCCCAGGATGTGGCCGAGGATCGCTTCAGACGCCAGCCGGGCCGGCGCGCCGTGAAAGGCAGACAGGTAAAACCACAACATGAATCCAAACAGCATCCACATTGATGCAAGAATCAGCAATTCGCTGAGCTTGAGTTCTTCTTTTTTGTCTTTGGCCATATCTTATCCGGGCCATTGGCGGGCATTGAGGAACATCCGCCGCCCGGGTGAAGCATCTCCCCATTCCGCTGGCGCCCAGGAAAAATTGACGCTCCGGAGGGTCCGCTCCGGGTGCGGCATCATGATGGTGACACGGCCATCCGTATTGCACAGGCCGGTGATACCCGCTGGCGAGCCGTTTGGGTTTTCCGGGTAATGTTCGGTTGCGCCACCGCTGCTGTCAACGTAGCGCAGAGCGATCAGTTCATCAAGCGGAGCCCCGTCATTGAACACCGCCCGGCCTTCGCCATGGGCGGTTGCCACCGGAATGATGGAGCCCGACATGCCCTGCAGGAACACCGATGGTGAATCTTCCACCCGCACCAGGCTGAAACGGCCTTCGAATTGTTCAGAGCGATTACCGGTGAAATCAGGCCAGGATCCGGCGCCCGGAATGAGGTCCTTCAAGGCGGCCAGCATCTGGCAACCATTGCACACACCCAGGGCAAATTTATCCTGATCGGCAAAAAAGCGGCTGAACTGTTCACGCAGATTTTCGTGGAACAATATCGATTTGGCCCAGCCCCTGCCCGCACCCAGGACATCGCCGTAGGAAAAGCCACCGCAGGCGACAAAACCAGCAAATTGATCCAGGTTTCTTCTGCCATGAACCAGGTCGGACATGTGGACGTCGGTCGCATCGAAACCGGCCAGGTCGAAAGCGGCCGCCATCTCCACGTGGCCATTGACCCCCTGCTCCCGCAGGATTGCTACTGCTGGCCTGGCGCCGCGCGCAATCACCGGGGCCGCGGGATTTTCATCCACTGCGAAGACCAGCTTTGGCTGCATGCCGGGCTTACCCCAGTCGCAGACGGATTCCAGTTCCTGGTCTGCACATTCGGGGTTATCCCTGAGGCGTTGTACCGCGTGACTCGTTTCGGACCACAGGCGCTGCAAGCCGGGCAAATCCTGATCCAGCAGGACCTGGCCGTCGCAGTGAATGGTCAGGCGGTTGCTGGTCACAGGCCTGCCCAAATCACTGACCAGCCCCCCCAGGCCCGCCGTGGCCAGGCGCGCCAGAACTTCAGGCTCATCCACAGCCGCCACCTGGATCACGGCGCCGGGTTCTTCCGCGAACAGCAAGGCATGCAGTTGGTCCGCTTTTGTTTCCAGGCTCAATTCCAGCCCGCAATGAGAGGCAAAGGCCATCTCGCACAGGGTCGCGGCGAGGCCGCCGTCCGAACGATCGTGGTAAGCCCTGAGTAACCCGGATTTATTCAAATCCTGGATGGCATTGAAAAAGTTCTTCAGTTGCTCAGGGCGATCCAGGTCGGGTACCTCCCGGCCGAAGACACCGTAGACCTGGGCCAGGGCTGAACCACCGAGCCGATTGCGGCCATTGCCCAGGTCGAGCAGCAGCAACTTCGACTCCCCGCACTCCAGGTCGAGTTGCGGGGTCAGGGAGCGATGCACGTCCACCACCGGCGCAAAAGCCGAGACGATCAGGGAAACCGGCGCCAGCATACGCCGCTCCCCGGTTTCATCCTGCCAGACTGTTTTCATCGACAGCGAGTCTTTCCCCACCGGTATGGCGATCCCCAGTTCGGGGCATACATCCATGCCCACGGTCTTGACGGTATCGAACAAAGCGCCTTCCTGGCCCGGTTCACCCGCCGCAGCCATCCAGTTTGCCGACAGCCGGATCTTCGAAATATCTTCAATCGCCGCCGCTGCAATATTGGTCACCGCCTCGGCCACAGCCATCCGGCCGGAAGCCGGTGCATTCAACACGGCCAGGGGCGTGCGCTCTCCCATTGCCATGGCTTCGCCACTTGCGCTGGAAAAGCCGCTCAAGGTCACCGCGGCATCAGCCACCGGCACTTGCCATGGGCCGACCATCTGGTCGCGGGTCACCAGTCCGCCCACCGTCCTGTCTCCGATCGTGATCAGGAAAGACTTGCTGCCCACACAGGGAAACCGCAGCACGCGCCGCAGAGATTCACGTAAATCAAGCGTCGAGGTGTCCAGGTCGTCGCCGCTGAAAACCAGGCGCTGCACATCACGAAACATGCGTGGGGGTTTGCCCAACAGAACTTCCAGCGGCATATCCACCGGATCCTGCCCCAATAGTTCGTCAGTCAGTATCAGCTGCCGGGCTTCAGTCGCCTGGCCCAGTACCGCGTACGGGCACCGTTCGCGCCGGCACATCGCCTCGAAAGCCTCCAGTCCCCCGGGCTGGATGGCGAGTACGTAACGTTCCTGGGATTCGTTGCACCAGATTTCCATCGGGGACATGGCCATGTCGGCATTTGGCACCAGGCGCAACTCGAGTTTGCCACCGCATCCGCCGTCGTTGAGCAGTTCGGGCAGGGCGTTCGACAAGCCGCCCGCGCCGACGTCGTGGATGGAAAGAGCCGGGTTGTTTTCTCCCATCGCCCAGCATCCGTCGATCACTTCCTGGCAACGGCGCTGCATCTCGGGGTTGCCGCGCTGCACCGACGCGTAATCCAGGTCTTCCTGGCCCTGACCACTGCCGACCGATGAGGCCGCTCCGCCCCCCAGGCCGATCAACATGGCCGGACCGCCCAGAACGACTACCCAGGCGCCTGGCTGCAGGGGCAGTTTCTCCACCTGTTGCTCGCGGATGGTTCCCATGCCGCCCGCGATCATGATGGGTTTGTGATAACCCCAGGTCATACCGCCGATTTCCTGCTCAAAAGTTCTGAAATAACCACACAGGGCCGGCCGGCCAAACTCGTTATTGAACGAGGCCGCCCCGACCGGACCTTCGATCATGATATCCAGTGAACTGGCAATCCGGTCCGGCTTGCCGAACTCAGCGCGCCAGGGAAAATCCTTTCCGGGAATATCCAGGTGCGATACTGAAAATCCACCCAGGCCGGCTTTGGGCCGGGCGCCGCGACCGGTCGCGGCCTCATCACGAATCTCGCCGCCTGAACCGGTTGCCGCCCCGGGAAAGGGTGAAATGGCGGTGGGGTGATTATGTGTTTCAACCTTGATCTGGAAGGGCAGGCTTTCACGCTTCCAGCCATATACGCCCGTATCGGGATCGATGAAAAACCGCTCGCCCTCGGGCCCGCTAAGCACTGCTGAATTATCGTGATAGGCCGACAACACGCCGTCTGGTGACAGCGCGTGGGTATTGCGAATCATCCCGAACAGGGTTTGCTCCAGGACTTCTCCGTCTATTGTCCATTCTGCATTGAATATCTTATGCCGGCAGTGTTCCGAATTTGCCTGTGCGAACATCATCAACTCGGCATCGGAAGGGTCCCGGCCCATCGCGCCAAAGGCTTCCACCAGGTAATCTATCTCGTCCGCGGAAAGAGCCAGCCCGAGTTCACGGTCGGCTTTTCGCAACGCCTGCGCACCTTCAACGGACGCCGGAATGAACGCCAGTGGCCGGGGCGGGTTGTGCAGGAACAGTTGGTGGGCGCTATCGAGTGAATCCAGTACTGACTGCGTCATGCGATCGTGCAGGACATCAAGGACCGCTGGCCGGTGCTCCGGGGCAAGACCAGGCAGGCTGTAAGCGACACCCCGCTCGATTCGCAGCACCGACTTCAAGCCGCAATGCCAGGCGATGTCGGTTGCCTTGGTGGACCAGGGCGATTGCGTACCCAGCCGCGGCACTACCAATACCAGGCCATCGCTCTCCAGCCTGGCCACAGCTTCGCCCTGCAGGAGATCCTGCAGGGCGTTGATTTCGGATGCGCCAGGAGCGCCTTCGGATTCGATGAGATAAACGAAACGAGCTTCCAACTCCTGGCCGGCACCGGCCAGATCGCTGATCCGCCGGACCAGCTTGCGTTTGCGAAAGTCGGAAAGAGCGGGTTCTCCCAGAAGGCAGGTGAACTCGGACAAAACAGGTCTCCCGGATGATGGCAATCAGCCGGCGTGGAGTGCCGACTTTGTGGGGAAACAGTTTAACCTATTTAAGGAGACTACTCCCCGGCAACTGTTGCGCTGGCCATCTTGTCCAGACGCTCACGCAGTTGTTCCGGCGGCACGTAACCGGGAATCAGCGTTCCATCCGCGGTCAACAGCGCAGGCGTCCCGGTAACACCGAGCGCCATTCCCAATTGGTACTGCTCGGCAACCGGATTTTCGCACTGGTCCGGATCAGGCTCACTGCCCAGTTTTGCCTGCGTCATGGCTTCCTGCTGATCATCAGCACACCAGACAGCAACAAATTTTTCATAGGAACGCGAACCGATGCCCGCTCTTGGAAACGCCATGTAATGAATCGCTATTCCATTCTCGTTATACGCATCAACCTGCGCATGCAATTTGCGGCAATACCCGCAATCGATGTCGGTGAATACTGTCAGGTCGAACGCTGGCTCTTCAGGAGAAAACGTGATCTGTTTGGAGGTATCTATCCCGGCGATCAATTCCCTGCGAACTTCCGACTTGGCTGACTCGGTCAGGTCTTCGCGGGTGTCCATGTTCACAACACGGCCCTGGATCATGAATTTCCCGTCTGCCGTCATGTAAACAACATCGCCACCCACCTGGACCATCAGAAGCCCTTCGATGGGGGTTTCCGAAATAGCGACTGATTTTGCGTTCGGCGCCAGGACGCGTATGCGCTCTTCAACTACGCTGAAGTCGTCCTGGGCCAGTGCCGTCAACGGTGCTGCCAGCAGCAGGCCGGAAATTATTGTTGTAAAAAATCTCATTATTAACCTCAAAATTGTGTCTGGCTTCCCTGCTCCCAAAGCGTTGCTTTGGAAGGCGGCTGCGCTCGACTGCGTTAATTTAAGTGGTCACCATTGGCGCCTCTGTGCTTTCTAAAGACCACGCTAATCTGAAATCGTTCATCCGCGTGGATGATGTTTGCTGTGTAGCTGTTTCAGCCCCTCGCGGGCGATGTGAGTATATATCTGGGTGGTCGAAAGGTCACTATGCCCGAGCAATAGCTGTACTACCCGCAGGTCAGCGCCGTGATTCAGCAGATGCGTGGCGAAGGAATGCCTGAGCATGTGTGGGGAGACTGGCTGAGCGATACCGGCGACCACCGCGTGTTTGCGAATGGCATACCAAAATGCCTGGCGCGTCATGCCCGCTTTGCGGGCAGTCACAAATACCAGCGGGCAGTCTCCGCCCTTCATCAAGCCGGGCCGGGATTCCTGCAAATAGCGTTGCATCCATGACAGGGCCTCTTCCCCCAACGGTACCAGCCGCTCCTTTCCGCCTTTCCCCATTACTCTCACCACACCCTGGTTGATACCCAGGTTAATCACCTCGAGCCCAACCAGTTCACTCACCCTCAGTCCGGTCGCGTACATTAGTTCAAGCATGGTCCGGTCACGCAAACCCAATGGGGTATCCACATCAGGCGCCTCCAGCAATCCGACCACCTGCTGTTCATTCAATGCTTTGGGCAGGCCTCTGCCCAGCTTCGGGCTCTCGATCAGAGCCGAAGGGTCCTGTTGAATCCTGCTCTCACGCAACAGCCATCGATAAAATTGTCTGAAGCTGGAGAGATAACGGGAAAGAGAGCGCGGGCTACGGCCAGCCTGCACCTGGGTCGCCAGGAAATGCAGAATGTCTTCGCGGCTCGCCAGCAGCAGCGTATGACCCCGCTTTTCCAGGTGTAGCGCCAGTTGTAACAGGTCGTAACGGTAACTCTTCAGGGTATTCCCACTCAAGCCGCGCTCGGCCCAGACGCCATCGAGGAATGATTCAAGCAGCTTTTCTTCCCTGATCGCCATCATGAGGCGCCGCGCCGGCGTTCTTCCCGCAGATGATTCATCCACTGCCGGGCCGCTTCGCGGGTCTTCTCGTAGCGCCCGGCCTGGCCCCAGTCAGCGCTGGCGCTATCGAAATCGCCGAGATTGAATTGCGCCATGCCTCTTAGCAGATAGGCCTCGCCCGTGGTGCGGTCATTCAGCCCCCCTTTTTGCAATGCAAGGTTCAAAGATTCGAGCGCTGCGGACCAGCGCTCGAGATCGACCAGGATAAAACCACGGCGCAGGTCAATGGTCCCATCACTGGCGGCTTTACCTGCTTCAGTATAAGCGTGCAGCGATTTCTCCAGTTCTTCAGCGGCATACCAGGTATCTGCGACCGCGGTCCAGTGATATTTGCTGGGCTCCACTTTGCCGTCCCTGATCCCTTTTTCCAGAACTTCGGCTGCCTTGAAAGGAACTTCAGAATTGCTGTACAGGCTGGATAAATAAAGGATATCTCCCTGTGTATCAAGCAGGCCCTTGCGATAGGCTAGCGCCAGCACGGCAAGCGCTCGCTGGTCCTGTTTAAGCTCGTAGTAGATCCGGGAAAGCTGGGTCCAGTATATTTTCCTGTCGGGCCAGCTTGCAATCATGACCTCCAGTGTTGCCGCTGCTTGCGGATATTGTTGCAGTTCATAATGCGCCGCGAGCTTGAGTTGAAACCAGGACTCCTGCGGACTTTCAGCCAGGGCTATAGCTTGCTCGATGGCTTGCAGTAGGCTGGCGTAATCCTCTTTCCTGGCATAAATTGACGCCTGCAACACGTAGGCAGTCGAGGTAATCTTTTCCTCTGGAGAATTGCAAAACCATAACTCCAGCCGGGCCAGAGCCTTGTCGTAGCGTTCCTGCATGAAATACAGCTGTGCGATCTGGTACATCAACGCGAAGTGGGCCTGGTCAGGCAGCGAATTGAGTTCAACCGCCTGTTCAAAATACCCCAGTGCGGCCTGGTAGTTTTTGCGGGCCCATTCCACCTGTGCCAGGGCCTGGTTGATAATGGCCTGCAGGTAAGCATCGCGTCCCGCTCGTTTGAGCATTTTCTGCAGGTCATCATACGCTTCATCAAAACGATCTTCCGACACGTCCTCATAGATGGAATTGAGTTGCTTCCAGGTCAGTTCATCGAGCGCCCGGGCGCCAACTTCGCGCTCTACGCCACACTGGGCGGCCTGGGCGTACGCCACCTCAACACTCAAAGCCGTAATCACCACAAGCACCAGCAAGGTGTTGGCCATCTTCATTGAATAGCGTGTCATCATGCAGTACACCAGCCTCACGACTCGTCCAGGGTGAAATCAATCACCTGGGTAGCGCGCCGCTCAACCGCAATACCGTCCACCACGCGGGGTTTAAACTTCCACTTGAGAATCGCGCGGATGGCTTCGCGGTTGAATACTCTCGGTGGCTTTGCATCGATTACCCGCGGATCTTTCACTGTGCCAACTTCCGTGATGATGAATTCAACCTTCACCCAGCCCTGCGTGCCCGAAATTGCCGCTTCCCGTGGATACATCGGCCGGATCACCACCACCGGTATGATGTCGCCCTCGGCCGCGGGGTCCACTTGCTGGAAGTTGCCGATAAACATGCCTTCGCCTCCAACCAGTGGCAGGTCGAGGTTTGGCATGGCCATCCTGAGCAGGTTCTGTACCTGCCGGTCGATTTTGGAAACCTGCATTTTTGGAGGTGGCGGCGGGTCCTTCGGCGGCGGCGGCTTCGGTGGCTTGCGCCGGCTCCTGGTGATGATTTCGTCCAGGATTTCAACCGGGCCAAAGCGGATGCCTGCGATCGCGTCCAGTTCGGCGTGTTCGCCGCCCCCCGAAGAAATCAACTTGTGCATCAACAGGAACAGGCCGAAGGTCACAGCCAGGGCCACCATCGCGGCAATCGGTAAACGCAGGTTCATGGCGGCTATCCGTCCGGTTTCTCGGCGGCGATTGCGACACCCCGGACACCCGCCATTTTCACCTGATCCATAACCTGGGTCACCGTTCCAATCCGGGAACCCCTGTCAGCGACTATGACCACACTGCCTTCAGGATTCTCTGCCCTGGCGCGCTCGACCATCTGCCTGACTTCCCGCAGTTCAACCTGCCGTTTTGCCATCCAGATATCGTCATTGGGCCGTACCGCGATGAGGATGGTTCCATTTTGCAGAGCCACCGCCTGTTCTGCTACCGGCTTGATAATGGTGGCGCCGGTCTCCTTGGTGAAAGAAGTGGTCACGATAAAAAAGATCAACATGATGAAAACGATATCCAGCATCGGTGTGATGTTGATATCGGCTTCTTCAGTATCTGCACGCCTTCGCGCCATGCCAAATCCTCTTCGAACCACTCAGTGATGTTGCAACAGGTCTTCCAGTTGCTCGGTCTCCACCCGGGCCTTGTGCTCTAGCCACGTTCCAAAATAAACACCGGAAAGCGCTGCAACCATGCCGGCCATCGTTGGCACCGTGGCCATCGACACACCAGCGGCCATGGCCCGCGCATTGCCGCCACCGCTGTAAGTCATCACGTCGAAAACGGCGATCATGCCGGTGACAGTTCCCAGTAGTCCGAGCAGTGGGCAAATCGCGATCAACACCTTGATCAGGCCCACGTTTTGCTTGAGCGCGAGAGAGGTTTCCGAGACCAGCCCCTCCCTGATGCGCCTGGCGTACCATGAGGTGGTGTCCGGCCTGGTATCCCATGCGGCCAGGATGGATCTCCTCCTGGCCGGGTAGACCCGGTAGAAGTACCACACACGTTCAACAATGAAAGTCCACATCAGGAACAGGACGAACATGATTACCCAGAGTACGCCGCCCCCCAGTTCCATGAAGTCACGGACAGACCCAATGGCTTGATAGAACCAGGTCATGCGCGCTGCTCCGCGATCCGCGCAATCATGCCGGCCGCCTGTTCTTCAAGCACCTGGATCAAGGCCCGGGCTTTGCCCTGCAGGAAGGCGTGAAACAGGGTAAGTGGTATGGCGACTACGAGTCCCAGCACGGTTGTCACCAGCGCTGTCGAAATTCCACCAGCCATCATGCGGGGGTCGCCGGTCCCGAACAGGGTGATCATCTGGAACGTTGCGATCATGCCCACCACGGTACCCAGCAGCCCAAGCAACGGGGCCACCACGTACAGCACCTTGATAAAACTGAGCCCGGTTTCGATCGGGGCCGTTTCCCGCAGGATGGCCTCGTCGAGCTTGAGTTCCAGGGTTTCAGTATCCACTTCCGGATTTTCTGCATACACCGCCAGCACACGGCCCAGCGGGTTCATCCGGTCGACTTCCCCGGTCTTTATCTGGCGGGTGATCCTGCCTCCCATTGAATAGAGTGAAAAGGCTTTCCACAGGCACAGTAACAATCCGAAAACCCCAATACCGATAATCACGTAACCCACCGGCCCCCCGTCCTCTTTGACCCTTTCAAGCGGTGTCCTGGACTGCACCACTGCCCGCAGGATCTGCCCACGGGTGAAGTCAACTGACATCGGCACGATATCTCCTGGGGCAGCTTGTTGCAGATTTTCCGCCATACGGGAGTAACGGGCTGAGGGTTGACGCGCCAACTCGATCAGGTTTTCACGGCTTTTGCTGGTATCCCAGTCGAGAAATATTCCATCTGATACGGCGTTGAATACACCGAGGCGGACAATTTCAAGGTTCTCTTTTTCACCACTGGTACGTTCCACCGGCGCAGAAAACCTGACCACTTTTCCGGATTCAGCGATCTCGGTAACCATCGCTGACCATAACTGCCGCAGTTCGGGTACTGTTGGCAGTTCCCGGCGTTGAGCCAGTGCAGAAAGGAACTGGCTGCGGCCAGGAAATTGCGCAGTCACCATCGAGTCGTCCAGCGCAGCCTGAACCTCACCGGAGGCCTGGCGAACCACACCAAACAATTCACCCAGGTTGCCCATTCGTTCGGCCAGCGTGGTTTCGAGGTCGGCTAAAGCCCTCTCGTTCTGGTCATATTCGACTCGCAAGCCGTCGCTACGGGTATTCTCATTCGCCAGTTCCCGGCGTGCCTGGGCCAGTAAAGCCTGTTGCTGGTCGCGTTCGCGAATAAAACGGGCCTCACGTTCCTGGTTGATATCCGCCTCGGTGGTGGCCGCTGCGTGGACCATCCGGGCCAGTTCATCAAGTGTCTGTGCTGCAGCGGGTACCGAGACAACAAAAGCTGACGCTGCCAGCATTATCATGATCGCCTTGTTCATTGCGCCGCCTCCGGCGCCGGCGCCGGCAGCATGACCAGGTTCGGTGCTTTTTCGTTCCTGGCAATCGACAGGCCATTTTTCACTTCGAGACGGAAGCGGTCGTCATCCAGTTTTTCAAAATTACGGGTCCGTGGATTGAACCAGCCGGTAGCCGAATGATCACTGGTCTGGTAAACCAGCAGCGCCCTGCCGACACGCAGGAAGTCGACGGTCTGGCCGGTGCCGGGCAACAGGTCCGAGTAGGCCTCGGTAGTACGGCCAAATTCGAGTTCACCGAGGTAAGCCTCCATCACCCGGCGATATTTCTCTGAAGCAGTTACTTCAGCCTGATCCATCATCTCGCGCAGACGCCCCACCCGCGCGCGCCGCTCCTCGATTCGGAAGGGGATGTCTGCTTCCACGATCTGGCCGAGCGCGGCGATCATTTCGAGCATCAGGGGCACCACGCCACGGTTGGTTTCCTCCAGCCCCGCCAACTGCCGGTTGATCGACTGGACTTCATTTTGCTGGTCGCTCACCACCCGTTCGAGATTGTCGTTGTAGATTTTCAGGCTTTGGGTTTCACGCACCAGCGAGCGGTATTGCGTCAGCAAGTCCTGGGTTTGCCGGGCCAGGCCGGAGACCCGGGTTTGCGATGACGCTGAATTTTCGTTGATCTGTTGTTCCACCTGCACGGAAGAATCCAGGCTCTGGGCCGACGCCATGCTGATCGATAACAACAGGGTGCAAGCGCTGATCAGCACCCGCCTGGATTGGTGTCTTGGTCTTTTTGGCATAGCCTGTTCCGGATTTGCTTGTGACCAACAGTGTATCAGCGATAATGACTTATCTTGAAGAAGGAAAAACAAATCCCTGACGTCCCTTGCAGCCTTTTTCGACGCATGGCAATTATGGTTTATGACTTTTTCATCGTCATATCACTATTGATGCTGGCAACCATGCTGGCCATGTTCGCCGGTTTCGGCGATCGCACCGCAATGCAGGACCCGGTTTACACCGCATATCTCCTATCGATCTGGTTTTTCTACCTGACCTGGTGCTGGCACAAGGGTGGAATGACCGTGGGAATGCGGGCATGGCGCGTCAAAATCGAGGACGAAAATGGAAACCGGCCCGGCTGGGGGAAATCCACCATCCGTTTCCTGGCCGCCCTGCTCTCAGCCGCTGCCATGGGTATCGGCTTCGCCTGGGCGCTCGTTGATTCACGCAATCGCACCTGGCACGACATCCTCAGCGGCACCCACCTGATCAGGCTTTGAGTGATAGCTCAGACAGAGCGGCGCAATATCACGGTGGCAACAAGTACCAGCACCAGGATGGGTACCGAGATGCTGAGAATGGGAGGCAATTCGTAAACTGTGCCAAATTTCTGTACCGCACGGCTTATAATCATGAAGAGTCCACCCAGGGTCATTCCGAAGAACAGGCGTACCCCGACATTGTGTGTACGAGCCTGGGCGAACACGAATGGCATCCCTGCGAACACCAGGGCCAACACGGTGAGCGGATATAGCGCTTTTTCCCAGAATGCGGCCAGGTAGATAGAATCGTCCAGACCATTCTCACCCAGGTATCCCAGGTATTCCCACAGCGACCGGATTGACAGCAATTTGGGCCGCGTCACGGCAGAATCCAGCAGTTCAGGCTTGATATCTGTCGGCCAGGCTTGCTGCTCAACTTTTGTGGTACTAGCCCCTTCGGGTGCGAAACTGACATGGGTGACATTATCCAGGACCCAGTTGGCGCCATCGTGCGCGGCGCTATCAGCGCGCGTAATGGACCGCAGGTCCGCCGCACCGGAAAAGGTGTAGATCACCACGCTTTTGAAATCAACTGACTGATGCCCACGATCCGCGGTCAATACAGGCCTCTGGATGTTGACAAAATCCGCGCCGTCCCGAATCCACATTCCGCGCGGTCCCCCGATGATGGCCTGCCCAACCATTTCACTCAGCCTGAAGGCACGAGCCTGCTGTTCCGCGGCGGGCGCGACCCATTCGCCCATGATCATGACTGGAATTGTCATCAGAAGCGTGCCGGCCAGCGCTGCGAACGCCAGCCTCAGCCGGGAGATTCCCGAAGTCCGGAACGCCACCAGTTCGTTTGCTGCCGCCAGGCCACCGACGCCGACCAGCGCTCCAAGCAACGCCGATGCCGGAAATATCTGGTATGCCACCCGTGGCGCAGTCAAAGCAACGAACCAGAGGGCGTCCATGGTCCCATAGTCGTTTTGAGTATCGCGCAACTCTGCGAGCAGGTTGAAGACAAGAAAAAGGAGCGTCATCGCGAACCATGTCCCGAGCATACCCAGGCAGGCAGCGCGGCCAATGTACCGGTCAACCAGTTTGACTACCATTAGCCTCTCCCCACAACGCGACCCTGGCGACGCAGCCAGATCAGCGCTATCACCAGGACCAGCAAGTGAACCCACCACATGCCCAGGGCCATCGGCATGTCCCCTTTCAATAGCCAGTTTCGGCACATGTAAAGCGTGTTGACGTAAACCGCGTAGGCCAGTATCCCCAACAGGGCCCGCCCACCACGACCCTCTTTCGGCGGCGAGTGTGACAAGGGGATAGCCAGCAGGCCCAGCACGATGGCTGCGATCGCTGGAGCAACCCGCCACTGGATTTCAACCCGGTCTTCCAGGGAATTGGAAAACAGTATTTGCGCACTCTTTCTCGCTTCAATTGCCTCCTTCTTGATGTGATTTTCCTGCTCCGGAAGTTTGAGGTCATTACGTGAAAAATGCATGATCCTGAAATCAAGCGTATCCGATCCGCCTTCCGTTACCTGTCCGTTCTCCAGTGTGAGGTAACGGCTTCCGGTTTTCTTGTCCAGCCAGTAGTATCCTTTCTCGGCGCTCCACACCTGCTCGCGCTCATCTTCCCTTTGCTGAATAAAAATATTCCTGAGCGAGCGTCCGTCCTTTTCCACCGATTCAACGTACAACACCAGGTCGCCACCACGAAGGACGTGAAATGTACCGGTCTGCAATCCCCACTCAGCGGCATTGCGGAACGCATCGAGGAGTTTCTGTTGGGTTACCGAAGCCGCCACCGGTGTCAGGAATAATCCGTTTAGCAGCAACGCGGCCGCCACCGGCATCAGCAGGTTGAACAGCGGCCGCAGCATCATTTGCCACCTGAAGCCGCTGGCCCGCATCACCGACATCTCCTGGTCCCGGTAGAATCTGCCCAGCCCCCAGATGATCGCAATGAATATACTCAGCGGAACAATGGTATTTAGAACATCCGGCATCTTCAATCCGATCAGCGTCCAGAGCAGACCAGAGGGAATGCGTCCTCCCGCGATAGCGCTCAGCAATTCCCCCAGCGCGACACCGATCATGATGACCAGCAGCACGATGGTGACAGCGAGAAACGTCCAGAACCATTCGCGGAAAAGATACTTCTGCAGAATATTCAGAGTGACCTCATCAAGCATGGAAATGTTGGCAAGGAATGCAGTTTATCAGTATTCCGCCCAATCAAAAATGAAACGCTTAAACCGCAAGAATTTCTAGTAGAATGACTCGTTTAATATTTACCCACTGACCGGCGCCGCTTCCGGCAACGAAAAAATTAGAAGGAACCAGGTTCATGCTGCTAAAACTGGACAATAATCAACCCGCAGGTATTGAAACTGAATGCCTGGTCATCGGGATTACCGAGGGCGGCCCCCTCTCTCCCACCACAAAAGTGGTCGATGAGGCCAGTGGGGGAGCAATCAGCCGGATGCTGGAGAGTGGGGATATCGAAACCGGACTGGGGAAAACCAGTTTTCTGCCCGGCCTGCCCGGGCTCGCCGCCCAACGGGTTCTGGCCGCAGGTTTCGGAAAGCAGGAAAAACTGGACCTCGCCCGATTCGACCGTGGCTGCCTCGCTGCCGGCAAGGCACTGCGCGACCACCCACTGACAAATTGCCATGTTTGCATCCATGATGTGGAAGTTGGCGAAATAGAAATTGCCCGCCGCCTGAAACAGGCCGCGCTTGCCATTCACCGCGCCAACTACCTGTACACGGCGACCAAAACATTAAAAGACGATGCCCCCGCACCGGTACAAACAGCTTCGTTCCAGGGCGGGGAAGATCTGCAGGCCGCCATCAGCCAGGCGGACGCTTTTGCCACCGGATTTGAACAAGCTAAGGACCTGGGCGACCTGCCACCGAACATCTGCAACCCCGCGTACCTCGCGAGCGAAGCGCTATCGATTGCCGGGCAGTATGAAAATGTGGAACTGGAAATTCTCGAAGAAGATGACATGTCTGAATTGGGCATGAACGCCTTGCTCAGCATCTCCAGTGGCAGCGCCAACAGCGCCAAACTCATCATCCTCAAGTACTCTGGCGCGGCTGATGACCAGCCGCCGGTGGTGCTGGTCGGAAAAGGCGTCACTTTCGATTCGGGCGGACTGTCCCTGAAATCCGGTGAAAACATGATGCAGATGAAATACGACATGTGCGGTGCTGCAGGTGTGATCGGCGCTTTCGTCGCCTGTGCAAAATTGCAAATGTCCATAAACGTTATATGCGTCGTCGCTGCCGTGGAAAATATGCCCGACGGCGCCGCCTGCCGCCCCGGCGATGTGATCACCAGCATGTCCGGAAAAACCATTGAAGTGCTGAACACCGACGCCGAGGGCCGCCTGGTTCTTTGCGACGCACTGACCTATTGCGAGAGATTCAATCCCGATGTGATTATCGACGTTGCCACGCTCACCGGCGCTTGTGTCATCGCCCTGGGCCATCATGCCACCGGCCTGATCAGCAATGACGACGCCCTTGCCGACGGCTTGCTTGCGGCCGGCCAGTCCATTATCGACCGGGCATGGCGACTGCCGCTTTGGGAGGAGTATCAGTCACAGCTCGACAGCCCGTTTGCCGACATGAAAAACATTGGCGGAATGCCGGCAGGTGTGTTGACGGCCAGTTGCTTCCTGTCACGCTTTACTGAAGATCAGCGCTGGGCTCACCTCGACGTGGCCGGTTCTGCCTGGAAATGGGGCAGTGATGACGGCGCTACGGGCAGGCCGGCAGGCCTGTTGGCCCAATACCTGCTGGACCGGTCAACATAGCTCAGTGAGCAGCGTGACCTGCCAGGTAGATTTTTACGTGCTGGCCAGGCCGGAGCAATCAGCGCAGCGTCTGGCGTGCAAACTGGCCATGATGGCATGGGAGCAAGGCCACCACGTTGCCGTGCTGACTGCAGATGAAAGCGCAGCAGACTCCCTGGATGAGATCATGTGGGATTAACAGGCCGGTTCCTGCCGCACTCCCGGGGGGCGGCTGACCCGGAGACTCCGGTGAGCATCGATACCTGCGCCGCGGAAATTCCGGCTGACCGGGATGTGGTGATCAACCTGGCGGACACCGCGGTGCCTGAGCCCGGCCGCTTCAAGCGCTTGCTGGAAATCGTTCCGGGCGTTGAGCAAAAGCGCCTGGCTTGCCGGCAAAAATTCCGTGAGTACCGGGAACTGGGTCTGAGCCTGGCGAGCCACACGATTGGAAAATGACAAAAAATATGGATAAGAGCTACAGCCCCGGCGATATCGAACAACGCTGGTATCGTCACTGGGAGGAGAAGTCCTACTTCAAACCGGCCGGTGGCGGACAGCCATACTGCATCATGCTGCGAACGTGACCGGCAGCCTGCACATGGGTCACGCGTGTCAAGACACCATCATGGACACGCTCACCCGCTGGCAGCGAATGAAAGGCGCCGATACGCTGTGGCAGCCGGGTACGGACCACGCCGGGATCGCCACGCAAATGGTGGTTGAACGGCAACTCCTGGCCGATGGCAAGTCAAGGCATGACCTTGGCCGCAAAAAATTCATTGCAGCGGTATGGGACTGGAAAGAGCATTCCGGCGATACCATCGGCAATCAAATGAGGCGGCTGGGCACTTCGGTAAACTGGTCCAGCCACCGCTTCACCATGGATGAGGAGCTTTCAAAAGCCGTTCAACTCGAGTTCATCACACTGTATGAAGAAGGGTTGATTTACCGCGGCAAGCGCCTGGTCAACTGGGATCCCGTACTCCACACAGCCCTGTCCGACCTGGAGGTCGTCTCGGACGAGGAAAAAGGCTACATGTGGCACATCCGCTATCCCTACACGGATGGGCGGGGCCACCTGGTCGTCGCCACCACGCGGCCGGAAACCCTGCTGGGCGACACCGCCGTGGCGGTACACCCGCAGGACGAACGCTACAGCGACCTGGTGGGGCAGGAACTGGTGCTGCCCCTGACCGGGCGCACGATACCGGTTATTGCCGACGAATACGTCGACTCGGAGTTCGGTTCCGGCTGCGTGAAAATCACGCCTGCCCATGATTTCAACGACTATGAAAACGGCAAGCGCCACAAGTTGCAATTGATCAATGTGCTCGACATCAACGCCTGCCTCAATGAAAACGCGCCGGAGGAATACCGCGGCCTGGACCGCTTCGAAGCGCGCAAGCGGATTGTGGAAGACCTTGAACAGCAGGGTTTGCTGGAGAAAGTCGAAGATCACAAACTGATGATCCCGCGCGGTGACCGTTCGCACGCGGTTGTCGAACCCTATCTCACAGACCAGTGGTACGTAAAAATTGCGCCGCTGGCCAAACCGGCCATTGAGGCCGTGGAGGACGGGCGCATCGAGTTCGTTCCTGCCAACTGGAGCAAAACGTACTTCGACTGGATGCACCGGATCGAAGACTGGTGCATCAGTCGGCAACTGTGGTGGGGGCACCGCATTCCGGCCTGGTATGACCCGGAAGGCAATATCCACGTTGGCAGCAGTGAAGAAGATGCACGGCGCCGCTCTGGCCTGCCCGATAACATCGAGTTGAAACAGGACGAGGACGTACTCGACACCTGGTTCTCCTCGGCGCTATGGCCATTTTCAACACTGGGCTGGCCGGAAAAGACCGATTACCTCGAACGGTTTTACCCTACCAGCGTACTGGTCACCGGCTTCGATATCATTTTCTTCTGGGTAGCCCGGATGATCATGATGGGACTGAAATTCATGGACGACGTTCCCTTCAGGACCGTCTACATTCATGGCCTGATCCGGGACGGAAACGGCCAGAAGATGTCCAAATCCAAGGGCAATGTGCTGGATCCGCTGGACCTGATCGACGGGATCGATCTGGAACAGCTGATCCAGAAGAGAACAACAGGTTTGATGCAGCCGCAGATGGCCCCCGCCATCGAAAGACTGACCCGCAAGGAGTTTCCCGACGGAATACAGCCTTTCGGCACCGATGCACTGCGCTTTACCTTTGCTGCGCTGGCTACCACGGGGCGGGATATCCGCTTCGACCTCGGTCGAATCGAAGGTTACCGCAATTTCTGCAACAAGCTCTGGAATGCGGCCCGTTTCGTACTGATGCAAACAGAAGGCAAAGCAGTTAAAGCCGTCGCGGAACCCGGGGTTATCGACCGCTGGATCGTTTCACGGATGAACAGGATGATCACCGAGGTCGAAACACATTTCAGTGATTACCGCCTGGACCTGGCCGCACAGGCACTTTATGAATTCATCTGGAACGAGTACTGCGACTGGTACCTGGAGTTCGCAAAAGCGACGTTGCAATCGGCTGGTGAAGATGAGCAGGCTACTACTCGAAACACTCTGCTGCAGGTCCTTGAGACCTGCCTGAGAACCCTGCATCCGATCATGCCTTTCATCACCGAGGAAATCTGGCAGCGGGTAAAAACACCGCTGGAGATCGAGGGCGACAGCATTATGCTGCAGCCATTCCCGCAGGCCGGGCCTTCAGATGCTGCCGCCGAGCAGGATGTCGATTGGCTCAAAGACGTAATCCAGGGCATCCGGCGAATCCGGTCTGAGTTGAATTTGCCACCTGGAAAGATGCTCGATGTGCTGTTCCAGGCCGGCGATTCAAACGACCGTCAACGGCAACAGAAGTTTGCAGGGGCCCTGTCGCAACTGGCTCGGATTCAATCTTTGAAGTGGGTTGGTGATGATGCAGACACCGCGCAGTGCGCGGTTGCGCTGGTCGGTGACCTGAAAATCCTTATCCCCCTGCTTGGGCTGGTGGATGTAGCCGAAGAACTCTCACGGCTGAACAAGCAACTCGAGCGGGAAAACTCTGACTTGCGTAAATCGGAAGGAAAACTGGGTAACAGCCGATTCGTGGATAATGCTCCGGAGGCGGTG
>PVMK01117452.1_pt1 | contig 18522 bp, 16 predicted proteins | sample 1853481 | NCBI WGS metagenome assembly PVMK01 (sample SAMN08533507, study PRJNA380276) | Marine sediment metagenome, whole genome shotgun sequencing project. | reverse complement strand
TTCTCGGCTAGAGTCGATTAGGCCTCTGCCGTAAGCGTCGGCCGAGTCTCTGACGGATCAGATCTACAGCCAAATTGTAACCATGTTAGTGAGGGGCCTAGATGAGTGCGATAGCTCCGCCGGACCCCACGGGCCGGAACACCGTAGTGCGCTGGTTCATTCTCGCTTTGATCCTGCTGGCGAGCTTCCTCGCCTACGTCCTGCGTAGCAATATGTCGATCGTCGGCCCAACGATCAAAAACGAAATCGGCTTCACCGAGATGCAGCTTGGTATGGTGCTCTCCGCGTTTTCATTGAGCTACGCGATCTTTCAGATTCCGTCCGGCGTATTTGGTGGCCGATTGGGATCGCGCTTCGCAGTCGCCGCGATCGCGATCGTGTGGGGTGTGCTCACCATCGCGTTCGGACTGGTTCCGGGATCGGATATGGCGTCGATCGGGGTGGTGGTCGGATGCTTGGTCGCGTTGCGTTTTCTCCTCGGTGTGGCGCAAGCGCCCATCTTTCCCGTTACCGGCGCCACGACGGCCGATTGGTTTCCGATTGGGCGTTGGGGGCTGCCGCTCGGCCTTTCGAGTACGGGGCTGACGCTCGGCGCGGCCGCAACCGCGCCGCTGCTTGTCTGGTTGATGGGGCTATACGGTTGGCGCGCGACTTTCTTTTTGACTGCGCCGCTGGCATTCCTGTTGGCGGGGGCCTGGTGGTGGTATGTCCGCGACTATCCGAGAGAGCACCCGAAGGTGAGTCCACGCGAACTGGCGCTGATCGACGCCGATCGGCCGCCCCCGCAATCACATGCCGAGCACAAAGGTGTCTGGAAGAAGGTGCTCAAGAATCGGGACATCTTGCTGCTGACAATCAGTTACTTCTGCATGAACTACATCTTCTTCCTCTTCTTTAATTGGTTCTACTTCTATCTGACCGATGTCAAAGGGTTTCAGTGAGCAACTGGCCGCTGGGATGACGTCTGCGCAATGGTTGGTCGGCGCGGCGGGTGCCACGCTGGGCGGTTGGTTGTGCGACCGCACGATTACGCGTTTCGGCCTTTGTCTCGGGCCCCGGGTGCTCGTCATACCGAGCCTGGTCCTCTGTGGGGCCTTCCTGGTTCTCGGAGCGATCTCGGAGAGCCCGTATCTGGCGGTCAGTCTGCTTTGCATTTCTTTCGGCTTTACGCAGGTCACTGAAGCGGCCTATTGGTCAACGATGATTTCGGTGGCGGGTCGAGACGCGTCCGAGGGCGGGGGAGTGATGAACACCGGCGGCAAACGTATCGTCGGCGCAGTGGGTGGCCTGCTGGTGCCGTTCACGGCGAAGTATCTCGGCTGGACGGCCGCCGTTTCGATGGGCGGTGTTTTTGCACTGATCGGAGCGCTGCTTTGGTTCTTCATCCGCGGCGACCGGCCGATCCTGGAACCGTCACCGAAGACGGTGTCATTACCGCAGTGAATCCGAGCGATATTCCCAGCGGGAGATCGAATCGACCTTGCCGGGCTCACGCGGTTAGCGGGTTTGATCGACCTGCACACCCATCTAGAACTACGAGATCGTTCCCGGCGGGGATGTCGAGCCGGTGCGCTGGACGCAATCCGCCTCAATCCCGCGAAGTGATGTGCTGCCAGTTCAGGATGCCGTTGTAGAGATAACGGCTGTCGGCGTGATTCATGTCGCGGTGCATCGGGTTGAAGTTGAAGACGAGCACGTTGCCCTCGCCGAGTGGCACGTCGAGGATGGCGGGGCGCCCTTCGAGGGCATGCTGATTTTTGCCACCGCCGCTGATGAGGATGGGTGGCGCGGTGGCGGCTGCGGGGTCGTCTCCCGCGTCAAAGGGCAGGGTGCCCCACTGCATCACGACATTGCGTAGATCGATGGATCCGGCCAGGCACGATGTGCAATACGACATCGTGAGCCAGCGTCGCGGCGGATCGTAGAACGAATAGGGGCGAGCGAAACGCGTAGCTCTCGGTGGGATACCCGTAGGCGATCGGATGGTCGGAGAGCAGGAAGGAGGTGCGCAGGTGGGCCCCTGGCGTGGTCACACCGGGCAGTTCGGCTCGTTGGACGTTGCGAACCAGACCGCTCTCGAGCACCAGCGTGGAGCCGCTGCCGAGTGTGATCAGGACTCCGCCTTCGCGCGCGAAGGCTTCGAGGTTGGCGAGTCCCGCGCCAGCCGATACCGCCGGTGATGTCATCGGAGGCGACGGGAGAGCCGAGGCTTGGATACTCGGGCGTCGGGTTGAAGGGCATCGGGCCGTGCCTCGATTCGATGCCGTGGATTTGCCCCTGTAGGTCCAGTAGAACAGCTCCGTAGACGATCACGTCCACCGTTTGCTTCAGATCTCCGGCCCGGATCTCTTCGTCGCGCAGGTAGGTGTAGGGAATCTGCTGCTGGTCGAGGCTGTAGCGGATCCAGCCGATCATGTCCGTGTCGGCCCAGGGCACCCAGACGCCGAGTCGTGGCAGTGGGGCGCTGTGGAGCCGAACGTTCGGAACGCTTCGCGCCGCCTCGAAGTCGAGCGCCAGTTCATCGGCGACCGCGGTCAAAGCCGCCTTCAGGCCCGGGTTGGTCGCGCAGCACCCAACTACCGGCCGGGTAGTCGCGACGATCCACCCGAAAGGCGCCTTCCGAGATCTGAACCTCGAAATCCGCCAGCCGGTAGCGCGCGGCGAGCAACGCCTCCTGGCCGGAGTCCTTCAACAGGTAGACCTTCCCAGTGGATGGGACGGCCCCTTTGGGTTGCACGCGCTCGGCGAGCTTCCTGACCGAGACTTTTAGAATTGCAGAGTCATCCACCCGCACACTTCGCACGCCGTAATGCACCGGCAGCGCCCATGAGATGTCGTCGTAGGGTTCGTGTTCGGCGTCGGTTGGAAATTCCTGCGGTTGCAGCAGATCCACCGCGTAATTTCGATAGGGTTGATCGAGCAGGATGACGAAATCCCCCGCCGCGAAGCCCTCATCCGCGATCGCAAATTTCCTACGCGCGCGGCTGACCTCGATTTGCTGGTCGAGCAGGCGATTGATCATGCTGGCGACGCGCAATCGATCGCCCTGCTCGGCGGGGATCACAAACGCGTAGGGGTCGCCCGATTTTCCGCGGGTCCACGAGTTGTAACCCTTCTGGTAGAAGTTGCGGAGCAGCTGCTTGGCTTGGCCCGCACTGTAGTCGAGTGCCGCGAGGCTCGCGCTCTGCGAATAGTTGACGTTGTCCCGGTGCGACCAGGTGAACTCCCGATCGGGCGGTGGGAACGGCCGGAACCACTTTCGCGTGAGATCGTTGCTGCTGAGTTTCCGCGTAACGCGCAGTGGAACCGCGTTGCCGAAGGTCTCATAGCCGCGGCCGATTGCGTTGTGATTCATCGCGATCGAATCGGTGTAGTGATGGCCGAAGCCCTCGCCGAAATCCCAGGTCCAGACGCCCGGCATCCCGTGCGCGCTGAGCGCGGACATCTCGTGGAAGCTCATCTCGAGAAATTCGCTGTAGACGATGGGGTCGAGATTCGGGTTGTAGGGTCCCGTGCCGTTCCAGGTTTGAAGCAGGGGGATGGCTTCGTGTAGGTCGTGGATCACGGTAGGGTGGTAGTCGAAGAACATCTTGGCGACCGCCTGTGTGGTCGCGAAGTCGAGTTGATGCGCGTCGCGGTTCGCATCCACGAATACGTACTTGCCCCAGTAGGGCGGAGATTGGCGGGCCAGCGCGTCGAAGTCGGTCTTGCCTTGGTGGAAGCGGTAGAACCAGTCGGACATCTTGTCGCGGCCGTCGGGGTTCGCGACGGGGTTGATGAGCACCACCAACTGCTCGCGAATTCGTTGGATCATCGGATCTTCGGAAACGGCGAGGCGGTAGGCGAGTTCCATCAACATGTCTGGCGCGCCAGATTCATCTGCGTGGATCGCGCCGTTGAAGTAGTAAAAGGGGCGGGCCTGGGGGAGCATTTCCTCCAACTGGGCCGGCGTCGTCAAGCGGGGGTCCGCGAATCTCGCCGTCGCCGCCTTGAGGTCCGGCAGCGCCTGAATCCCTGCCGCATCCGCGATCGCCACGAGCAGGATTTCCCGTCCCTCCTCGGTCCGTCCGATGACTTCGATGTTCACCCGGTCGGAGCTTCGAGCCAGCTCGCGTAGATAGGTGTAGATGGTCGAGCTGTTGGGGAGTTCGCCGGCTGCACCCGCGATGTGGCCCGAGACAAATCGGCCGGGGAGGGGATGTCGGCTGATTCCGGAACCGAGGCAACCCACGGGCTCGAGAAGCGGGGGGCCGATGTTTCCTGTGCGATGGCTTCGATCGAGCCGGGCTCGGGCGTGTCCGGCGCTTGGGCCCAGACGGCGGTAGGGGCGAGTAGCCATGAAAATGTGATTGAGAGCAATCGGCTCGTGGTGGGATTCATCGGCTCCCCTGTTCGGTGAAAAAGTGGCAGCTGGAGCGGGCCGAAAACTGCTCGCGGGTAGCGTAGGGACGGCGAATTGATATCCCGATTGGAGGGGCGAGTCCAGCGAACCGCTTTGGCAGCCGATCCCTTGCGGCCAAAAGCACGCTATGCGGGCCGGAGACCGAGTTCTCCTATGATGAGACCGCCACGGAGAAAGGGGGAGAGGCGTTGAACGCTTACGCGATCGGGATCTTGATCAGCATTCTGGTCTATCTGGTCGTTGGGAGTTACGCGGGCCGCAAGGTCAAGCACGTGGACGATTTTTTCGTTGCGGGGAGAAGCGCGCCCGACGCTGCTCATCGTCGGAACTCTGGTCGCGAGCTTCTTGAGCACCAACGCGTTTCTCGGTGAGACCGGATTCGCCTATCAAGGTTATGGGCCGCAGCTATTGATCCTGACGTCGGTCAACGGCATGGGTTATGTGCTCGGCGCGTTGTTTTTCGGCCGCTTTCTCCGGCGGAGTGAAGCCCTCACCGTTGCCGAGTATTTTGGCAGACGGTTCGAAAGCCAGGGCGACCGCGTTCAGATCGCGGCCGGGCTGACGATCATCATCGGGCTTTCGGCCTACCTGCTGGCCGTGACTCAGGGCGCGTCACTGATCGTCTCGGAAGTGACAGAGATCCCGTATGCGGCCTCGTTGTTCGTTGTCTGGGCGGGATATACCTCCTTCACGCTCTACTCGGGCTCGAGAGGCGTGATTATTACCGACACCATCATGTTTTTACTGTTCACGGTGGTCGCTTTCGTTGCCCTGTATTTCATCATCGACCACGCGGGTGGCTGGTTCGTGGCGATCGAATCGCTCGCGACCTTCGAACCGAAACCGGGTCTGATTGCCTGGCACGGCTACACGGGACCGGAGGCGCAATGGAAGACGCCCATCGAGGGGCTGACCTGGGCCGTGCTCATGGGGTTGTCATGGGGGCTCGTGGTCGCGGTCAGCCCGTGGCAGTCGAGCCGCTATCTGATGGCGAAAGACGAACACACCGTGATTCGATCGGCGTGCGTTGCCATCGCTGCGGTTTTGATTCTCTATATCGCGTTGATATTCGGTTCGGCCGCGATCAACCTGATCAACACCGAAATCGAGCCCCCGGAAAGGGTGATGATCTGGGCTGCACTCAACCTGATGCCGACGCTGCCGGCGGTCTTGTTGATGACCGGCATCATGGCGGCCGCGCTGTCCTCCGCATCGACGTTTCTGTCGCTGGTCTCGTTCAGCGCGAGTCACGACATCTTCCCGCACCACACCCAAGACGACCGCAGGCATCTGCGCATCAGTCGCTACACCGTGCTCGTCGTGGGGGTGGCGATTCTCGGTTTGGCCTTCTTCCAGCCTCCTGCAATCCTCTGGATCACCTATTTCGCGGGAACGCTGTTTGCCTCGTCCTGGGGGCCACTCGCGCTCTTTAGCGTCTGGAGTGATCGGATTACCGCCGCAGGAGCTTTCTGGGGCATCGTCACGGGCTTCCTGGGCAACGCGATCGCGAAGATGCTGGTGACCTTCGAGATCGTCGATCTTCCCGTCTTCCTGGACCCCTTCGTGATCGGCATTTCCGCGAGCGTTGCGACGATTTTGGTCGTTTCGAAAATGGGCCGGGTTACGGACGGAGAGCGTTCCTACCGTGCGATGATCCACCAGGTTCCGAGCGGAGAGTTCGACGAACGCAAGCTCCGCCAAACCCTGCGCTTCCCGAAAATATTGATGGTGACCGGGGTGCTGACCATCGTGGTGATGGTCGTCTTCTACGCCCGCCCCTACGCGGCGGGGCGAGACGCTTCAGCACCGGAGTCAACGACGCTGGAAACCGGGGGTGGTCGACATGAGCGGTGAGCTCCTGCTCGCCATCGCCTATGGCGCTGCGATGATCCTCGCCGGCGCGATCGCGTACCGGGTCGTGAAGAGGGATTACGCGTCGAAATCGCGGCGAGACGAGGATCCGTGAAATACCGCATGTAGCAGCAGGAGCGCGCCGGCTCCCGCAGCCAACATCGCGAGGCTACTCGGCTCCGGAACCAATTGGATATTGAGCACCGCAATATGGCCCGTGTGGTTGAAGGGCCTTCCGTGGTCGCGTTTCCAGTGGGTCAGGGTCGGGGTGACGAGTTGGATTTTACGCACTCCGCTGGGCGTCGTCGTGTCATAGCCGCTTCGTTGAAAGCTCGTCGTGAAAGAGCCTTCCGTTGCGTACACGGTCACGGTCCCGGTCGTCCATGGAGTACCGGACGCGAACTTCGTGTAGGTGGTGACTTCGCTCAGGTTCGTGTTGATGAACGTCCCCGTGTTCGTATAGGGATTGAGTGAATCCAGCTGGCTGCGCCCGAGCGCTTTGATCATGTTCCAACTCGTAGAGCCCGTGAAGGTCCCGGGAAGTGGTACGGAAGGGCCGCTGGTCTTGATATGGAAATGCGAGAATGCTCCCAGCTTGCCGAGAAGTGCCAGTGTGCCCCCAAACGCGTTTTTGCCCTCACGGATGAACCAAGAACCCACGCGATTTCCATTGCCCTTGTGGTGAATCGTTCCCTTTCCGGCCGCCGGGCCTCCTCCGGCAACAAATCCCCCCGCTTCGTTGACGAAGGTCGCGTAGGTCCAATAGAAGGTGGTCGGGGGGTAAATCGGCCAATAGGCCGCGGTGGTCACCCCGAAAGCGGATTGCGGTAGTGCGACGGGTGCGGGAATGGATCCGATCGCCGTCACGGGAATCGTCCCCGAGCCGCCTGCAGCCTTTCCGATCGGCATTCGAGCGGAGTACCCGAGGTTGTCGTTTCCGAATGCGTGAATCGAAAAAGACACCTGGTACAACGCATTTTCGGCTTTCGCCGACGTCGCAAAAGCGGCGCAGGGTAGTAGCAACAACAAAGTTAATGCGCGATTGCGAATGAACACCTTCCGTCTCTGTCGAGCCCGCGAGATTTAGGGCGCTCCCGAAAGGTTAGGGAACGCAGGTGCTGAAGACCAGATCGGAGCGGCGATTCTCATCAACAGAAAAGACGTTCAGCCTTAGCGTCGAGTCCGCGTAGGCGTCCAGGCGCATGTAGCCCGGGGCGGCTAGCGACATCAAATCGGACCGCATGTCGCGCACGTAGCCCACCTTGCTGGAGCTGCCCGCGCCGCTGACGGCGTGGAAGACGCCCGTCGGATCGATGCGCACCTGGAGGCTGTGTTCGTGCCCGGATGCGACGAGCGTCGGATGGCCCGGGTAAAAGAGACCCTTGGCGCCTTCGATGTATTCCTCGTAAAGAGAGCTCATCTGATCGGTGTTGGTCACGCCCTACAAGCGAGCGCGCGGAAAGATCGCTCCGATGATCGGAAGCGGAATCCAGAGGTGGCGATTGAAGACGCGCAGCGGGAAGATGTGCTCCTGCCAGCGGAAATAGCCGCCGTGAGGGCCGCTCGTGAGCAGAGGGGGGTGAGCGACCATGATCGCGCGTCGCTGCCCCGTGTCGTGCAGTGCGGCGTCGACAATCGGGATGAGCCTTCCCTGGCCGGCGGGAGGCTGGCAATGGTTGAGTGGCCCATCGGGGTATTCGGTCTGATAGATCGCTGCCCAGATGTCCATGAATATGAAGTGAAGATGATCCCCGAACGCCACAGCTTCGGGCCCCGGGCAGAGGTTCGGCGGGTGGACGGAGATATTGGGGGCTTTGGAGGAGAGGTAGTCGGTCTGCGCCTTTGCGCGCAGCCAGCCGTGTTCTTTTCCCTGGTCCCAGTCGTGATTGCCGAGGATGAAGAACCCGCGCGCTTCGCCGATCGCAGCAACCTGCGCATCCAGGATACGCGCGGCGCGCTCGTAGTCTTCGTCACCGGGGGGTGGCATTCCAGCCGGGTAGACGTTGTCTCCGATGACTACGACCGCCGTTCGATCGGCGCCGAGCGCCTCGACGCTTGCGGTGACGTCGCGTGCGAGTGCGACGAGAACCGGCTCGACCAATTCCGCGGGGTCCGCGGCCGTCGGGTCCGGGAGCTCGGGAGTCTCCCGCATCGCCGATCAGGAAGACCGATTCGGCAACGGGCCCCGGAACGCGGCAGACCAACGGCGGATCGAAGGTGAGGTGGGGGTTGGATGCGCACGCGGCGATGGCCAGCGAGCAAAGCAGTGCTGCAGCGAGTCGCTGGGTGGGTTCGCTAAAGCGTGCGCGGCCGGCCATGGATCGAGATGCTAGCGGACCCGCACCGCCACGGCGCACAACGATTCAAGGAGCTCGGCGCGAGCATCCACTGGCTCGGCGCGCACCCGCACGCTCTCCGATTCGTATTCGACTATCGACCGAGCTTCAGCACGCTCAGAATATTGCTGTAGTCGTCGGTCCAGAGTGGGGCGGCTTCGAGGTCGGCCTGCTCGGGCGGAAGAGGTCACCTCCGGTTCGCTCACGCCGGCGTAACGCATGCGCGCGCGAATCTTCTGTTCGAGCCTGTCGATCTCGCTCGCATCTCGGGTCAGAAGCACCCACTTCGATTGCCCGGACGCATAACCGATGATGTTTCGATTCTGGACCTGCAGCGAGTGCAGGCCTACGGAGGCGCCCAGGCGCGAGATGAGCGGCGGCAAAAGAAGGTGTCGATTGCTGGCCTGCACGGCGAGCAGCCCATCGCTCCGAAGGTGTTGCAGGTAGACGCCGAAAGCCTCGCGGGTCAGGAGGTGGACCGGGATTGCGTCGCTGCTGAAGGCGTCCATGATCAGCACGTCAAACTGGCGCGATTTCGATTCCTTTAACTCTTGCTCGAGGGAAAGACGTCCATCTCCTAGTACTACCTCGATTTCTGCCCGACTCCTTGCCATGTAGTCGAAGTGGCCCGAGTCGAGTGCGACCGAGACCACCTCGGGATCGATCTCGTAGAAGACGATCTGGTCGCCGCTGCGGCCGTAGCCCGCGAGGGCGCCCACCCCGACGCCGATGATCCCGATCCGTCTGCCGGAGTCCGCGGGAGCGTCGGCCAACTCGAGGCCCGCTGCGCTGAGGGGGCCGTTGTAGAGCGTCATCCCAATCGCAGTCAGGGGTCCGAAGTAGGACACCGGCATGAGCCTCCCGATCGGGTGTTGAAGCTGGCGGCCGTGATAGGTCGTGCCGTTCATCAGAATCTTGACGTGACGTTTGGGCTCGTCCGCATATTTTTCGCGTACTCGCAGCACGCCGAAGAAGCTCCGCTGCTGAAACAATGCTTCGCCGAGACCTCGATCCCCTTCGTAGACCAGGTGAATGCCGCTGAGAAGCGCGAGGATCACGGCCACCGCAGCGGATCTCAGGCGGCTACCCGCCGCGCGCCCACGCCGCCCACTCCGATGCCAGCCCAGCACGCCCAGCGCGATCCAGGAGAACAGCAATCCAAGCGGCAACTCGGTGTAATCGTCGAACAGGCTTGGTGCGAGCAGGCCGACGAAGAGACCGCCCAGCGCGCCGCCAGCGGAGATGGAGAGGTAGTAGGCGGTGATCTGCGCGGCCGGTGGCCTCAGGCGCTGGAGCATTCCGTGCAGCAGCATGCAGCTCGCGAAGAGCAGCGTAATCAAGATGAGGGCCTGGTCGTAGACGGCGCCGATCTGGAGCAGGCTCGACAGGAGCCCGCGATTGCCGAATTTCAGCGCTGCATCTGCGAGCAGCGCGATCAGGGCTACCGCCGTGAACAGGCGCGGCCGGTGGTTGCGGTCCGACGCGAAGCAAAAAATGAAGGTCGATAGATAGAGCGCGAGCGGCACGACCCAAAGCAGCGGTACGCTCGACACGTCGAGGCATAACAGGTTCGTCACGCCCATCAGCAGGACGACCGCACAGGCGGGTAGGAGCAGCCACGCGATGCGCTGCTCGATATCGACTCGCACTTTTACCGATCGATGGATTTCACCCGCTCCCTCGCCGTCGAGCCGATCTGCCACGCTGCCGCGTGATGCGGTCAACCACACACACGCCAGAACCGAACAGCCCGCGATCGCGAATCCGCCCGACCAGAGTGGCGACGCCGTCGATACCGAAATCCAGGGCTCCAGAACGAATGGAAAACACAGCAGCGCGAGGAGCGAACCGAAGTTGGACAGCGCATAGAGCGGGTAGGGCGAGGTACCCGGGAAAGCGCTTTGCAAAGAGCGCCTGCAAGATGGGCCCGGTTCCGGCGAGCGCGATGAAGGGCAGGGCCACGCTGCTGATCAGCATCAGGAAGATCCGCGCCCCGGGAGCCGCGGTTCCATCGGGCCTCCAGGATTCCGCCGGCAGCACGGGAAGCACCGCAACAGCGGCGACGATGAGAGCGCCGTGTATCCAGACCTGGCGAGAAGGGGGGAATCCATGTGATCAGGAAGTGCGCGTAGAGGTAGCCGCCAAAGAGCGCCGACTGATAGAACGCCATGCAGACGTTCCACACCGCCGGCGCGCCCTCCCGAACCAGGGAAGAATGTGCTTGGCGACCAGAGGCTGCACGAGGAAGAGCAGGAAAGCCGAGAGCAGCGTGGCAGCCATGAACAGCAGCCACTCGATGGATTTACCGCGTCGGGAAGCCGTAGAACGTTGCGGTTGGGACACGCCCGCGAGCATAGGGAATTCGTCCGCGGTTACCCCGGCGCCTCGTAGATTCACTCACTGGGCAGACTCTTTTCTCTCGCCACGTAAACCCGGGGCGTCAGGGCGTCGCAGCGAGCGATGGGCGTTTCGGCAGCAGTGGCGGGAAACGTGCGCTCTGTGGATCGAAGACGATCGTCATGGGGGAGTTGCGCACTGGCCACTCGTCCTTGCGCACGTTGACCGGTTCGTCGCCCACGAAGGCGAGAAAGCCGTATTTTCCGTAATGGGGGATCTTGCGGGCGAGGCCGGCGAAAGGCGCTCGTGTTGTCGCAGCCGATGAAGCCGATGCTCTGCGCGGCATCATTCGCGGTCCGCGCGGCAACGACCACGCACGCTGCGCCCCGCTGGAAGGCGTCGGCGCCGAGCCGCACGCCTCGGCGTTAAAGACAACGCCGTCTGCGGCAACGGACCTGGCGAGCAAATCGAGGTGCGCGTTGTTCCAGCCGAGCAGCCATACACGCTTGTCGGCGGGTAATTGCGCGCTGTCATCGATCGTCTGTCCAACACCCAAGGCGCCGGCGAGCGTGGCGTAAACGGCTTTGCGCTCAGGCGTAGCGTCCGCGGGCAGCACGAAGAGAGCTTTCTTTGCGCCCAGCAGGTCGCCAAGTGAGGCGGGCGCCTCGCCTGGGCCGAGCCGGCGAAACAGGTCGAACTCGGGGTCCACGTGCAGGGCGGTTGGGCGCAAAGGCAGCTCGAGCGCAAAGTCCGCGCGAATCGTCTCCATTGAGATCACGTCGCGCATCGCCTGTGCGCGCCCTTCGAGCTGCACCACAACGGGTACGCGGAGTCGATAAGGCGCGCCCGGTTGCTGCTGGGTGATCTCGCCTTTGAGAAGGTAGCTGTCGGCTCTCTTTTCGATGTTCACGTTGGTCAAGCGCAATGACGGTGCGCCGGTGCGCTCAACCCACTGCTCGAACTCGAAAGAAAGCTCGGCCCCGCTTGCCGACTCAAAGGCTTGGCGAAGGTCGTCATAGCCCGCCAGCTGAAACCGGTATCGCTCGGCAAACAGCCGCAAAGCTTCGCGAAAATTGGCGTCGCCAAGGCGTTGCCTGAGCATGTGGAAGAACATCAGCGTCTTGTGGTACCCCACCGCCTCGGAAACTTCGCCGTGCTTGCCGCGGAACGCGCTGAGCGGAAAATCGTCAGCGGCGTCGACATAGCTCGCGTATTTTTGCAATGCGGTGCGTCGGTAGTCGGCGCCGCGTCCGAGCTGCTCCTGCACCAGATGATCGGCGAGGTAGGCGGTCAAGCCCTCGCTCCAATTGCCTCCCGTGGGATTGCGATACACGCTGTTGCCCCACCAGTTGTGCAAGATCTCGTGGGGAAAGGACGAGTGCAGGATGAAGGGAAAGCGAATCACGCGCGGGCCGAGCAGCGCGAGGGAAGGCATGCCGTATCCGGTTTCCCAGAAATTCTCGACCAGTGCGAATTTGTCATAAGGGTAGGGGCCGAGCAGCTGCGAGTAGAGTTGGACGTAGTGCGCCGTCGCCTCGAGGTAGCGCTCGGCAAGGGCGGCGTCCGGGCTCCGGAGATAAACGCGCGCGTCGAGTTCCGCGGTTTGGCGTGCGTAGGCGGCAAAGCGTCCGGCAAGCAGAACGATCTCCGTTTGCGGCCGCGTCTCTCTCCAGAGGTGCATGGCGCGCTCTGAATCGGATGACAGAGAATCATCCGCCCCTTGGCTGATCGCGGTCCATCCTTCGGGCACGCGGACCTGCATCGAAAAAGCCACGAGCGCGTCCTTGAAGAGCGGATACCAAGCGCTCGTTTCGGTGAGGAAAACGCCCTCTGGGCCGATGTGGCCGAATTCGTAGGCGCCCTCGGATTGTGCGAGCTTGCCCGTGTACATTATGGTCAGCGTGCGGGCATCGCCGGCGAGATGCACGCGGTAACCGCGCAGTCGTTTCGGGGTCGCTATTGCGAGCCGTTCGAGCCTAGCGGTCGTGTCGCCGAGCGAGGGCTTGAAGGCGGCGTTTAAATAAAAGTCGATGGTTCCATCGGCATTCGCGAACCTCTCGGGCAAGCGAATGCGATCGCTGACTTTCAGCTGTCCGTGATCCGGGTCGAGATCGACCGCGAGATCGTGCTGCACGATGGCGGGAGCCGCACTGGCGCTCAATGCAAACGCGACCAGTAGCAACTGGACGATGCTTTTCGAAAAGGACAAAGAGGTGGTGACCATTGGTTGGGACGCATTGTAATACCGCTGGCTCATCGAGCCACGCGGCGCGGCGCGTGAGTGGCGACCACGAGAGGGATCGGTGAGCGGCGAGCGCGCTCGGGATCGATTCCGCTCGGATTTGAGTTTGGACTCCGGTCTGCTGCAGGTGTTCGCCGTGCTGATGGTCACCACAATCCCGATTCTGGCTACGCCAGCGGCTGCGCATTCGGAGGCCTGCGCTCGGGTGTCGGCCGACGCCCGATGGCACCCACCGGCTGTGGTTTCCGGCGCGGAGCGTATGGACTTCGAAGCTCTGGTCGCAAAGCTCGCTGAAAAGCGGGTGGTGATGATCGGCGAGGTGCATGATCGCTACGACCACCATCTCAACCAGCTGGAGTTGCTGTGTCGGCTGCACCGGCGGCATGCGGATCTGGCCATCGGCCTCGAGTTTTTTCAGCAGCCCTTTCAGGATCCCATCGACGCCTACCTGGATCTGCGCATCGACACCCCCGACATGCTCGCGCAGACCGAATACTACGTGCGCTGGCAGTTCGACTACCGGCTCTACGCGCCGATCCTGGAATTCGCGCGAGGGCACGGCATACCCTGTTGTGGCGCTGAACGTCACAAAAGAGATCAGCTCGAAAGTGGCGCAGGAAGGGATTGCAGGCTTGAGCGAAACGGAGCGAGCGCAGTTTCCGGCACAGCTCGACCGCGGCCTGCCCGGTTATCGTGAAAGCCTGCAGGCGGTATTCGACGAGCACCCGGAAATCCAGCACATGAACTTCGAGAATTTCGTCGAAGCTCAGCTGCTCTGGGATGAAAGCATGGCGGAGCGCGCTGCACGTTATTTCGAGGCGCATCCGGGCCGGCACCTGGTGGTGCTCGCAGGTAACGGCCACATCACTCGCAGCGGTGTCCCAGCGCGCTTCAGCCGACGCAGCGGCGTGGAGGCGGTCACTGTGCTCCAGGGCGAGCCAAAAGAGATCGAGCCAGAAGAGGCCGATTACGTGCTGGTCTCCGAAACGATCGAGCTGTCGCCCGAAGGCAAAGTCGGGGTCATGCTCGACACCAGCGGTGACCGCCTCGTGGTATCAGGCTTTTCCGAAGACAGTGCGGGCGAAAGACGTTGGCATTCTCGATCGAGGATCAAATTGTTGAGCTCAACGGGGAGCCGATCGCGAATCTTGCGGATCTCAAACTCGTGCTCATGGATAAACAACCCGGCGACGTAGTCTCGGTCAAGGTTGAGCGCGTTTGCAGTGGGCAGGCAACCTGCGAGGCCTCCTTCAGCGTAACCCTGCGCTGACGGCAAAATCGCACGCAAAAAGCGGCTGGCGCGCGCCGCCTGAGGCCGAATCGGTCTGAGCTGTCTGCGCAGCAAAGTGATATCGTCTATCGGGTATCAAGCGAATCCCGCAATTCTTGCCGTCAGTTCATGGGGCGGATCAGAATTTTCGTGAAGGTCGCTCGGAGCTTCCAACCATCGAATTCTCGCGCACACCCAGATGGCGCGGTGGACGGGTGAGATGGGGCAGGCTGACGCGCTCGAGGTGGGTTCCGCTCGCTGCAGCGGCACGAGGAGGCCCGGAGCGCGCGTTTTGCTGGCGCGAAACTTGCGTGACCTCTAGAACAGGCTGGGAAGGAGCATCCATTGACGCGTAGCGACCGTCTCGCGGGCTTTGGTTTAGCGCCATAGTGATTAGACTGGCGACAGAAGGCGTTGGCGCCGGGCGGTACGCTACCGGTGATGGACCGCGCCCGATCGACAGGGTGAGTGCAACGTGACGACGGATCACGGTTCGGCACGGAGGGGTGAAGCAATGGCAGGCGTGAAGGGGTCTCGGGTGGTCTGCGGGCCGGACCGCATCGTGACGAGCAAGCGGGGCTTCTGGTTGCTGAAGAACCCGTCGACCAACAAGGGCCTCGGCTTCACGCAGGAGGAGCGCGATCGGCTCGGGCTGAACGCGCTGCTGCCTTCGCGGATCAGCAATATCGAAGAGCAGGTCGATCTCGAGATGGAGCGTTCCGCCGCCAAGCCGAACCCGCTCGAGAAGTACATCGGGCTGGCGGCCCTTCAGGATCGAAACGAGGTGCTCTTCTACCGCGTGCTGGTCGAACACTTGGCCGAGCTGATGCCCATCGTCTACACGCCAACGGTGGGTCAGGCCTGTCAGCGCTACAGCCACATCCACCGCAACGTGCGCGGGCATCTGGATCACCCCCGACGACATCGACGTCATTCCGGAGCGCCTGAGGCAGTATCCCTTCCGCGACATCCGACTGATCGTGGCGACCGACAACGAGCGCATCCTCGGACTGGGCGACCAGGGGGCCGGTGGGATGGGGATTCCGATCGGCAAGCTCGCACTCTACGTCGCCGGAGCCGGCATCCATCCCTCGAAGGCGCTGCCGATCAGTCTCGATGTTGGAACCGACAACGCGGCGCTCCTCGAGGATCCCTTCTACATCGGGTACCCGAAGCGCCGCCTGCGCGGGGAGGCCTATGAGGCGTTCATGGAGGCCTTCGTGGAGGCCGTCTGCGAGGTATTCCCGAACGCGGTCCTGCAGTGGGAGGATTTCCACAAGCGCCAGGCCTTCGACCTGCTCGCCAACTACCACAAGCGCTTGCCGTGCTTCAACGACGACATCCAGGGCACGGCGGCGGTCGTGGTCGCGGGGGTGCTCGCGGGTCTGCGCATCACCGGGCAGTCGCTGGCCGAGCAGCGCTTCGTCTACATCGGGGCCGGCGAGGCCTGCTCGGGTACCCGCGACCTCCTCTGCACCGCGATGCGAGCCGAGGGCGTACCGGAGGAGACGATCGCCCGGGCGCATCTGCTCTTCGACAGCAAGGGTCTGATTCGAGAAGGTGGCAGGCCGCGGGACCCCCACAAAGTCGCACTGGCTGCGCCGCAGTCGACGCTGTCGCACTATGGCATCGACGCGCTCGCGGACCCGCGGCCGGAAGACGTGATCCGGCTGGTGAAGCCCACCGTGCTGATCGGTGCGACCGCGCAGGCGGGCGCCTTCACCAGGGTGATGCTCGAAGAAATGGCGAAGCACGTCGAGCGGCCGATCGTCTTCCCGCTCTCGAACCCAACGAGCAAGGCCGAGTGCACGCCGTCGGAGGCCCTCGAATGGACCGGCGGCCGAGCCATCGTGGCGACGGGCAGCCCGTTCGCCGACGTCCACTACGAGGGCGTCCGCCACGTGATCGGACAGGCCAACAACGTCTTCGTGTTTCCGGGGGTCGGGCTCGGCGTGATCCTCTCAGAGATGCGCACGGTGCCCAACGACGTCTTCTACGCGGCCGCGAAGGCCCTCGCCGCGAGCATCAAAGACGAGCGGCTGAAGCTCGGGGCGCTCTTTCCGGACCAATCCGATCTGCGGGAGACCAGTGCGCGCGTGGCCGCGGCGGTGATCCGCCACGGCGGCGAGCAAAAACTTGGCCGGCCCATCCCCGATGCCGAGGTTGACGCGGTGGTGCACGCGTCGATGTGGTTCCCAGACTACGTCCCGACCGTTCCGCGATCGGAGGAGGGCGCGCCCGCGTGAGCGGAAGACGGTTTGCGTAGCGAGTTTCGAGTCTTCAGCGGGCGTCGCGCGCGATTGCGAGAGCCCGCGTCAGCGACGCCGAGCGTTTGCCCAGCTGCTGGGCGCGCTCGAGGTGTGGCAGCGCTTCGGCGGGCCGCCCCAGTTTGACGTAGCAGCCGCCCAGCGCGGTGAGTGCGTTCGCGTGGTGGGATTCTACCGCGAGTGCCCGCTCATAGTGTTCGACGGCCTCGGCACACTTCCCCGACAGCATGGCGGAATCACCCAGCCCAATCTGTGCGGGGGGCCAGCCGGGCTTGATGCGGAGTGCGTATTCGAAATGTTCGCGTGCGCGGTCGTAGTTTCCGGCGCGGAGCAATCCAACCGCGAGGCCCTTGTGGGCGAGGAAGTTGTCTTCGGTGACCGCCAGCGCGTGCTCGAACAACGGCACAGTGGCGCGCCAGTGGCTGACCTGGGATCGGGCCAGGTATGCCAGCGCGATTCCGATGAGCAGCGCGAGTGTGCCCAGCGCCGCGATTCGGGTGCGGCCTCGAAGCGGAATGTCTCGAACCCCCCAAGCGATGGCGATCGCCAGACCGATCAGGGGCAGATACATGTAGCGATCGGCCTGAGCCTGGATGCCGGCCTGCACGATCCCGATCATCGGACCAGCGTGATCGTGAACCACAGCCAGCCCATCAAGAAGTAGGGCCGGTTCGCGCCAGCCCCAAACGCCGCCGCGCTGACCGCGATCGCGATTGCCATCGAGGCGGCAAACGACGGCACGTATTCGGCCTCGTACGGATAAAATGCCGCGAGGTCCGTCGGCCAGAACGCCCGCGCGAGATAGACCCCATAGGACTGGATCGCGTGGTGGAGCCGCGCCCCGAGCGTCAGTTCCTGGGTGAGGAGCAACGTTCCCGACAGGTTCTGGACCCACATCGTGATCGCTCCGACAGCAATCGCGGTGGCGAACCAAACCCTCTTTTCGACCACGGCCGCCCGGACTCGCGCAAAGTCCAGCCTGCCGCTGGCTGGGTCGCGCAGGCGGTCGAGTGGCCAGTAGTCGAGTAGTAGCAGCACGAGGGGAGCGTCACGGCCGTCGCTTTCGACAACAAAGCGAGCACGACGCACGCAGTCACGCTGTGCTTTCGGCTCGGGAGTCGGGGCGCTCGGCGAACCGCGCGTAGGCGAACAGGGCGGCGGCAAAGAACGCGCCAGACAGGACGTCCTTGCGCGACGAGACCCACGCCACCGACTCGACGTGGAGTGGATGGATCGCAAACACCAAAGCGACGAAGGCGGCGGGCCAGATTGAACCCGCGGCCCGCGCGAGCGCCAGGAAGAGAAGCAGCGACGCGATCGCGTGGAGCGCGACGTTGGTCATCAGATAGCCCGGCGCGGACAATTCGTGGAGCGCGAAATCGATGCGGAATGAGATCATCGTGGCCGGCGACCAGTTCATGAAGTACGGCGACAGGAGATCCGTCGCGATCGAGTCCAAGCCCAGACCCGATCGAAGCCGGGCATTTTCAACGACGTAGGAGAAGTCGTCATAATCCACGAAGTCGTGATTGCGCACGCCGGCGTAGACGGCGAGGGTCGCGACCACCAGCGCGGCCCCGACGCCGGTCAGAGTCCTTGCACGAGAATTCACGCTGCGCGCTCCAGTGCGCGTAGCATTCGTGGAGATCTCGCAAGTGCCAGTCTGACCGAAGAAAGTGATTTTTGGGTGGTGGAGAACGCCTTCATTGACTCCCCTGGTCAATCGATGCGATGCAGCTTCGAGGCCGATGTAACCGGTGTCAACGATACAGAGCTACTTCTCTTCACCACGGCACGAACATGATACTGTTGATTGA
>PVMK01135004.1_pt1 | contig 18524 bp, 24 predicted proteins | sample 1853481 | NCBI WGS metagenome assembly PVMK01 (sample SAMN08533507, study PRJNA380276) | Marine sediment metagenome, whole genome shotgun sequencing project. | reverse complement strand
TTGACACTATCCTATAAGTTATTATCAAAAATTAAATAATAGCTGTTATAATTAAATTTAAACAGAAATCTATTAATCCCGGTCTTAAAAGCCTGTTATGAAAAAAAATAAACTATATATAATCCTTCCTATAATGATTTTTGCAATCTTTCTTATTATTGCTGGTACTTGCAAACAAGATGATCCGGTAGAAGAAAAACAAAAGTGGAAAGAAGAGGTAGGACAGTCAAGTAAAGATATTAAAAAGGAAAATACAATAGTAGACGAAAAAGGTTCCACACAATCAGAGGATGTTCAGGATTTAGACAAACAAGATAGAGCTGGATCTATTACTTTTAATGGTCAGGTTGAATGTAGGAATGAAATATCAGGAAGTGAGTGGAAAAATATCAATATTACTATTGATTGGGATAATAATAGTGTAGGGGGTAATACTACATTGGTTTGGTATGAGTATATTGAAGTGTCTGGAGAAGGTGGAGAAACTCATCATACGCATAAATATGTTTGCAGGGTCGAACTTAAAGGTATTATTTTAGGATCAATAGATAAAAATGATAATATTAGAGCAACAATTTCTGGAAGTACTTCAAGTGATTATGGATATAATCCACAATCTACAGAGTCTTCACTTGAAATCTGTGATTTGTGCGAAGAAAAGCTTAACAATAAATTCAAGACCTTTACATTAATTGGGAAGTATAGAAAATCTGATACTGGAGTTGTAGAAAAGGTAAAAGGAAAAATAGCAGAAAATGGTTGGGAATGGGAAGCAACACGATAATCTATACTCCCTGATTTTCAGTTCTAAATTCCTTTAATTAAGCCTCATAAGCAAATTTCAGCTTATTAAGTAATAGAACATCCCTTTTAATCCGGTTCCAACTAACTTTCGCTTGGGTTACCATTAGCTACCTTTAAATTGACTGAATAAATCATTCATCTCATTAAGTAAGGTGTTCGAAATTAAAATACTTGGGGCTACCAAAATATATTTATTTTCTATCCAGACAGTTTTTTATTGCAATTTTTATATTAAAGTTTAAAATAATCTATAGAATACTATAGTAGACTATTGTTTAATAATAATATAAATAAGCGGGGGATCATTATGGTAACTACAATCCAGGTAAGTGAGAAATTAAAAAAAGAATTGTCCAAAAAGAAATTTTCTAATAGGGAAACTTATGAAAATATTATCTGGGATCTTTTAGAAGATACAATAGAATTAAGTGAGAGGACAAAAAAAGAATTGGAAGAGTCCAGGGAAGAGATTAGAGCAGGAAAAGTCTACACTCTTGGTCAAATAAAAAAAGAGCTAAAAGCAAAATAAAACCGGTGATCTAATTGTATGAAATTATCTTTTCTCAAAAGGCTAAAAAACAACTATTTAAATTAGAAAAGAATACCCAGGAAAGAATCATTGCTACCTTGGAAAGAATCAGGATAAGGCCTGAAGATTTCGTCACTAAACTTATTGGAGATCCTGGTTATAAATTGAGAGTAGGAGATTATAGATTAATAATGGATATAGATAATAATAATTTACTTATTCTTGTAATAAAGGTCGGTCATAGAAAAGATATTTATAAAAGATAAGTGAGTTATTATTTTCGGTCTTATTATAATTAAACTCCCCAAGATAGCTTAATTATTATCCTAAAAGTTCTTGCTATGGGAACCTTCGGGCTACCATAGTTGACATGTCGGGTTAACTTTTTTATTAAATATTTTACCTAAGGATTAATCATAATTTTAAAAGCTTTACCTTTTTTTATCAGTTCTATTCCCTTGTGTATATCATCAAGAGGCATACTGCAGGTTATTAGTTTTTTTAATTCAAGTTTACCTGACTCAATAAGTTTTACTGCTTTTGGAAAGGTGGCATTTGCCAGCCATGTACCCATAATTTGAATCTCTTTTATGGTGATCTGACTTTGGGGTATTTTAGGTCGGGACTTATCATTAAATCCAATTAATAGGATTTTACCATTTTTTTTAACTACTCTAATAGCTGTATCCAGTTGGGTACCTATAGCATCTACTACTATATCTACTCCTCCATCACATTCATCAAACACAATATTTTCAAGGTTACTATTTGAAGGATCTATTGTTAAATCAGCTCCTATTTCACCCGCAAGATCTCTTCTGGACTTGGATCTCTGGGAAACAATTACTTTCGATACTCCACTCATTTTTAATAATTTTAAAAAAAGCATCCCAATTGGACCTGCTCCTAATACAAGCGCTGAATCTCCAACCTGTGGTTTTATCTTCTCTATTCCACTTATTACACAAGCTAAAGGTTCTGCAAAAGCAGCTATGTCCGGAGGTATTGAAGCATCGATTTTGAAACATACCTTACTGGTGACCTTACAGTATTTAGAAAAGCCTCCGTCTACTTTGACACCAAGAGCATATAAGTTTTCACATTGATTAGGTAGATTAGCTTTACAGAAACTGCAAGTACAATCATAATCATTGGGATTAATTACAACTCTATCACCTACCTTTAAATCATTTACTCCAGTGCCTAATGACACAACTTTTCCAACTAATTCATGTCCAAGAATGATTCCTTTTGGTGCTGGAAATCCTGGGGGGCACTTCCAATATATGTAGGTCTGTACCACAAATACTAGCTGACTCTATCCTGACTAAGACATCATCGTGCCTGTCTATTGATGGGACCGGGACTTCTTTTAAAACCAGATTGCCTTCACTTTCAAAGACAGCTGCTTTCATCTTATCTTTCATAATCTTTGACCCTCTTAATATTTTGTTGTTAATGGATTCGTATTATGTGAGTGTGCCTAATATTATTAAAATTTCATCTTAATTTCAATCCTAAAAGTTTAGATAAAGAAATAAATTCTGTAAAAGATATCTTGTTTTTGCAAACATTATAAGATATAAAATAAATATAAAAATATTTTAGTAGAAAATAAATTCTTATGGCTTTTACAGCAATAATAGGAATAATTTTATTAATATCTGTAATTATTACAGCATTTGGTTTTATAAAAAAAATAAAAATTCTTAGATATCTTGGGATTTTCGGTATTATTACTACTTTCTTATTATTGGCATTCTTGATCATAGGTTTTTACTTCAGCGATATGTAGACCTATAATTATCCTGAGATGAGAATACCATGATCACCATTACGGTAAATATGAATATTGGAACAACAATAATGACTTTGACCAGGCATCCCGCTAAAAAATTACTGCTATTATATGACTAAAATATTTAAGCAAATTACATTTACAGTTATAGTTCACTTAATAGTCCTTTTTCTGGCTATTTTTATTTCAGGATGCTTTTCTCCTAAAGATAATATAGACAATCCTTTACCACTTAAAGAAAGTGCATCTGAATCTTTAGAAAATAATCTTGGAAGTGAAGTCCCACAGGAACAGAGATGGGGGATCTATTCCCTGGATCTTGAAGATCAGAGCACCAGTTTAATATATAGTGGTCCTGAAGAGATATCTTTCCTCCACTTAAACTCTGAGGGAAATAAATTTGTATTCTCGAAAAAAATTAATGGCAAGGAAAATGATAGCTATGAAGTCTGTACTTTAAATATAGATGGAACAGGATTTAGTAGACTCACAGAGAATAATTACTGGGATGTCTATCCCCGGTGGTCCCCCGATGGATCTATGATCTTATTTTTATCCTTCCGCGATCAAGATCTGGATATTTATATAATGGATGATCGGGGACTTGATATCGAGATAGTCTATGACTCAGGCAGCCACGATGCAGATATTGACTGGAGGGACGACAAAATTGTATTTACCTCACAGAGCTATATCTGGATTATTAATGAAGATGGGACTGAACCCATAAGACTTACAAATCCTCCCAGGGCAGGAGAATGGGGAGATGCTGTACTTCCCTTTGGGGATTATGACCCCAGGCTGAGCCATGATGGAAAGAAAATCCTATTCGAAAGATTAGTGGATGATAATACTGAACATGGAAACTATGATCTTTTTATGATCAATTCTGATGGAACCGGCCTAAAGCAGATCACAGGGACCGGGTACACCCAGGGACTGGCTATTTGGTCAAAGGATGATTCAAAAATACTATATCTGGTCTCTGCTATGGAAAATGAAGGAATATATGATATATTCCTTATCAGTTCAAATGGAGCAGACAATCAAAACATCACTCCTGATTATTTCCCGGATAATTTTTTATGTCATGATCCAATATTTTCCATAGATGATAGTAAAGTATTTTTTATTGGAGAATGGTGGGAAGAGTAAATATTAGAATTAACCAGACTATTTACGGTTTTTCTCCATCCAGTCTACAGCAAAATCCACCAGATCTCTCTGATTGAATAACAATGATCTGGCCTGGCCGATCCCGGACCGTACAATGGATCCTTTATTAGATCTAACAAATGCAGAACCGATCTCCTCAAAATCATCCGTAACTGATTTTATATCTTTTATATCTACCCATTCCCTTCTGCCCGAAACCATTAATGGGAGACCCGAGGTCTCTTCAGCTTTGGATGGATAGTCCGCCCTGTATTCTGCAAGATGAAGTGAAGTATTGTTGATGTGTTCAACACCTAAGAGAAGGACATGGCCATTAAGCTTATATATCTTTGCAAGGGGTGACTCTTCTCCAAAAGCATATTCCAGGCTATGCCCTTCAGTGATATATTCAGCATATTTTCCAAATGCAGTGAAAGATACCTGCGGATGATCGCTCCGGAGCACGCCTTTCTGCTTCCTGAACACTTCCGGGATAATCCCTACTCCCCTGGTAGGTGTAAGACCGGCATCAAATACAGGCATGGTTTTTCTAATTTCCTCATGCCAGTCGGTCGGTACCGGAGGATTCTCCCATTTTGCAGGATCTGATAGATCACCCGAATGGGCCGGCATTACAAGGGTCCCCTCCTTACCCAGCACTTCCTCCAGGGCAAGAACCGCTGTAACTGCACCCCCGCTTATCCAACCTATGGAACTGAGGGAAGAATGGACCAATAGTACCATCCCTTCCCTGACTCCGATATTCTTAAGGTCTTGTATAAGAGTCTTAAAAGTCTGGAGTTTGCTGCTTTTTTCAATTATACTTTTTTCACTCATTAGATTTTTAGTAATTTTTAACTGGATCCGAATATCAATCTTATAATTTTATATAAATTCTGGCATTTTACCAAATATTTCATCAAATCTGGTAACAACCTGACTGAAACAAATATCATTATCATAATGAAATTATACGTGGTACACTATTAGCTATATACGTGGAGGAATTAAATGGTAAAAACTAAATTAACTTTATACGTGGACAAAAGTATTAGTGAAAAAGCTAAAAAGATATCAAATATTTCAGGAAGATCTATTTCAGCTATGGTAAGTGATTATTTTAATTATAAAGAGGAGGAATTCCTCAAATACAAAATATCGGAATCAATAAATAAATGGATCGGAGTTGCAAAAACCGATAAGACCTATAAAGAATTAAGAGATGAATTAATATCTGACAAAATCAGCAATTCATGAAAACTTTTATTGACACCAATATATTGTTAGATGTAGTAGTGAAAAGAATCCCTCATTATACTTATAGCTCATATATTTGGGATTTTGTAAAAAAAGATTTAATTCAGGGATACATTTCTGCGATTACTATAAATAATCTATATTATATTTTAAAAAAAATCACAAAAAATGATCTATCCGGTAAATTTATCGATGAAATACTTAAAGATTTTAATATAATTCCTCTCACTGGAAACATTCTAAGACAAGCAAGAATAATAAAAAATAAAGATTACGAAGACGCAATACAATATTTTTCTGCCATAAATGCAGGATGTGAATTCCTTATAACCAGAAATAAAAAAGATTTTCTATCGGCAGGATTAAACATTGTATCTCCAAAAGAATTTATAAAGAAGCTAAAATTTTAGCCTGAGTAGGAAGAAACCACCCCCTGGCTGAGAGGGTGGTTTCTTATGGAAGGTGATCTGCGGAACAGTGGCGCTCTGGTGTTTATTGATAATTCAGATCACTTAACATCTATAGATCCGCATATTATTAAGATGCTAATGATCTTTCTCCATCATTTTATTTTTTAAAAATGATCTGTGGTTCATAAATCCCCTAAGTCCAAATGCATGAGCTTTATCCTTTGGAAAAAAGTTTCTCAGAGAAATGTCATTTTCCTCCGCCCAATCCTTAAGCTCTTCATGTATATCTTTCATTGCTTCCCTGGCTTCTGATATTGTCATATCTTCCAGTTCTTCCCTAAAGGTTCTAAGTTCTTCTTTTTTATCAAGAATTGCTTCTTTCTGGTCCTCGGTTATCTTTTTCGTCTTCAACCAGTTCATCCAGTTTTTCTTCAAACCGATCTTCTGCATCAGCTACCCTTTCCTCTTTTAACTCATTAAAAAAATCATGGATCTCATCCGGGTCCAGATCAAATCTTTCAGCAAACTTTTCTACAAGCAATGGATACCCGCTTTCAGTTCCCTCATCAGCCTGTGCATTTATTTCACCAACACATGCAACCCCTCCTACTGACAGCAGGGCTAGGCTTGTAATAAGTATCAATGCTATTTTTATAGTTTTTGTTTTCATTTCTTCCTCCTCATTTAATATTAAGATCGAATACCGGTAATCCTTAGTAAATTTATACATCATCAAACTGAGAAGAAGCTTAGAAACTTAGCCCTATTTGATATAAAGAAAATAAAGGGCAAATATTCGAGGGATTATTATAGATTAAGGAAAGGTAAATATAGGGCAATTTTTTATATGCAAGATAAAGATTTTTATATTATCTATATAGGTAAAAGAGAAGAGGTGTATGATAAGTGGCAGTAATATCGGTAAGATTTAACACAAAAGAAGAGAGAATACTGAAAATATTAAAGAAATATTATCATTGTGATTCTTCGAGTCTGCTTAAAAAGACTCTGTGGGACCTGTACGAAGAAATTAAAGACAGGGAGATAGTTGATGAATTTGAAAACAGGGGAAAAGCATCCAAAACTGAATTTGTAAAAATAGAAGATATTATATGATTTTTCCTATCATGCAGCAGGCAGTCTCACAATGAAAGTAGAACCGCTGCCTATCTTACTGGATACACTAACCGAACCATGATGGAGCTCGACCACTCTTTTTACTATTGGGAGACCCAGGCCGAATCCGGATACTTTGACCTTTGAACGGGAATGGTCAGCACGGTAAAATCTATCAAATATACGCGGAATATCTTTGGGACCGATCCCCGGACCAGAATCAATGACCTTTATGATTGCATTCCTTCCATCAACCCGGGAACTGATTGATACTTTCCCACCATCAGGTGTATATTTTACTGCATTATCCAGAAGTATCAGTATTATCTCTTCAATGCTTACACGGTCAGCTTCTATATAATTCTCCCTTACATCAATATCGATCATTATATTTTTCTTCCTGGCAAGGGGGAGTATCTTTTTATAGGAAGTATTTATGGTCTTACCGAGATCTATTCTCTCAAAAGCAAGCACTCTTTCACCTTTCTGGTATTGTGACAGGTGAAGAAGGCGTTCTGAGAGCAGTTCCAGACTACCAATATCTTCAAGGTTCTCCTCAAGTATATTTCTTGCATCGGCCCCTGATATCTTTTTTTCCCTCAGTGCCACTTCAGTAGATGTCTTAAGTGCCGCAAGTGGGGTTCTCAGTTCATGGGAAGCATCTGAAATAAATCTGTTTTGCTCCTCCACCATCTCCTCGATCGGCCGGAGCGTCCTTCCAGCCAGGAAATATCCTACGAGTGCAGAGATTATTATTATGGCCCCATTTGCAAAAAGCAGCATTATGACCACTCTTTGCTTGGCAGTACGGAGATCATTTTGAAGCATTCTCTGTAGCACGGGGGGGACTTTCTCCATTCCTTTGATATTGCTCTTTATATAAGATTCTATATTTACATAACGGGCATTAAGATCTGTGGATACTGTCCTGTATATTGCAATACTAAAAATAAAGCTGATCACGAGGATTGCAAGCAGATACCATGCAGTTATTTTTATGCGGGCAGACCTAAACATTACTTCTCCTCCCCTATCCGGTAACCGAATCCCCTGATAGTTCCTATTAGAGGATTACTATCTTTAAATGGTTTTTCGATCTTATTTCGGAGATACCTTATATATACTTCCACTGTATTGGGTATACATCCGCATCATAGTCCCATACATTTTCAATTATCTGATTTTTGGAAAGTACCCTCCCCTTATTTTTTAGTAGAAATTCCAGGAGTGCATATTCTGTCCTTGAAAGTATTATAGGCCTGTCAGCCCTTTTGACCTTATAACTTATGGTATCAAGGGTAAGGTCGTCTATGGTGAGTACAGTCCCAAGTGAATCCTTTGGCCTTCTTGAAAGTGCTTTTATCCGGGCCAGGAGTTCTTCAAAAGCGAAAGGTTTTGTAAGATAGTCGTCAGCACCACAATTAAGCCCTTCTACCCTGTCCTTTATCTGTCCCCTTGCAGTAAGCATGAGTATTGAAGACTTGATATTTTCTTCATTCCGTAGTTTTCTGCATATCTCCATACCATCCATTCCGGGCAACATAAGGTCAAGGAGGATAAGGTCATAATCCTGGATGACTGCCATCCCGAAACCGTCATTTCCATCATAGGAGACATCAACTGCATAGGATTCCTGTTTGAGACCTTTTTTTATGGAATCCGCTAATCTTTTTTCATCCTCGATTATTAATATGCGCATAATGGCTATATTATAGCAATTTGCTGAGAACTGCCTGAGAAAATATCCCAGACAGTAAATCAGCCTTATTTATTTTTGCATATCAAAAATATTATTTATTTTTCGGCTCTGGCTTTTTTTGCTCCACTACCCATCCCCGGAATGGGTGTAATGCCTGCAGCGTCTGTTACTACGGTCTGAACCTTATTGGTGTCTATAATGATCTTGGCATTATCTTTAAGTGAGATCTCTACAGCTTCTATTTTTTTAAGTATCTGGGCATTCCCCACAAAATATTTCTGGGCAGCTTCGTTTACCACTTTTATTTTGGTAGCATTAGCATCAGCCACCGCCTTTATAGCCTCGGCTTCACCTTCAGCAGATAGCACCAAGCCACGTTTTATGCCTTCAGCTTTCTTGATCTCTGCCCTCTTATCACCATCAGCCCTGGTTTCTGTAGCAGTAGCCATATCTCGTGCAGCAATCTTTTCCTGTTCTGCTTTTACAACCTTGTTCATGGACTCCTGGACATCTGTGGGTGGCTCTATCTTCTGTATCTCGACCCTTAAGACTTCGACACCATAACTTTTTGTCTCTTTGTCAAGGACAGTCTCTACCCGTGAATTGATATCACTTCTTTTTTCATTTGCATCGGTCAAGGTCATATTTCCGATAACAGCTCTCAAAGTCGTTCTTGCAAGGCTTGTAAGCTGTAACCTGTGATCATCCACATTATAGATGCTGGCTTTCACATCCTTGATCAAGTAATAGACTACAGCATCGACCTCAGCATTCAGCTTATCCTTGGTTATTACCTGCTGGGGCAATACATCTACCATCTGTTCGGTAATATTAATCTTGTACATCCTGTCTATCATAGGGATGATCCAGGTAAGTCCTGCTTCCTTGGTCCTCTGGTATTTACCGAACCTCTCGATTATTCCCCTTTCGATGGGTCTTACAGTCTTAAATCCTGCAAACAGGATTATAAGTACTCCTGCCGCTATCAGGATATAAGCTATTGTGTTTAGCCCAATAATAAACATGACTACAGCGGCTATTATTGGTAAAATTCCTATTACCAGCATTTCTCCTCCTTCATTGTAAAGAAATATAATAAATCTAGTAAAGCTAGAATAAAAAATGATATTTTATTATGAGTATCATTTTTTCCAGCTTCAATCATTCTATCAAAAAGAAAATGGTAAATGAATTTAAATATTTTCTAATAGTAGAATAATAAATATAATCAATGTTTATTTTTAAATGATATTTCTCGTATTTTTCTTTATACTTTCTTTAAACGTAAAAATAATCATAGAGATATGACTACTGTTAGATATTATTCCCGGAGATAAGTGGGTACCTGAAAGATAAATATAATATCACTGAGGCAATCATCCAATGCCTGAAGAATAATAAACAAATGTGAGAGAACAAGGAGAAAGTAATGAGTACTAAATTTTTTACCCTATATCCTGGCAATAACTACTCTAATATTCTGGGGAATAGCCCCTATATTCGGGAAACTTGGAATAGCAAAAATGAGCCCCTATACTGCATTGGCTATAAGGAGTTTTGTGGTAGCATTTATAATGATCATCATCCTCCTTATCAGGGGTGATTTTAAGGAACTTGTCCAGGTAGACCTTAAAAGTGCCATATTTATTGGACTGGAAGGTATTTTTGCTTCACTGATCGGCCACTTTGCATACTACTATGCATTAAAGTTGGGTGAAACCTCAAAAGTAGTTCCGATAGTCGGGGCTTATTCCCTGATAACAGTACTTGCAGCCGTGATCTTCCTATCTGAAAAAATCACCCTGATCAAGGGCGCAGGAATTGTGCTGATCCTGGGTGGGGTATTTCTTCTAAGGTTTTAAAAATATTATTAAAATAAGCTGGCTAAGCACCATAACACTTGAGTATAAACTAAATCTTTTAGAAATATTTAAATAATTTGACGAATCTTGCCATGTAAAATAAAATTTATATATTAAGATCTTAAATATAATAAATACAGACAGGTTCTTATAATGAAAAATAATTTGCCAAAGATAATTATTTTTACTGTAGCTTTAATATTATGTTTCAGCTTTTCCTCACCTGTGTTTGCCCAGGATACTGAATCCAGTGAAGAAAACACATTTACAGATTATGAGTTTACACAGGAAGATCTGCATCTTCTTTCAATCCCTGCTGTCTGTTTTATCACAAGCGTGTGGTTTGCTTATGTCTATGATCCCAATCTTCAACAATGGAGTGATATGTACTTCTATGGACCTTTTAATGGTACAGGTTTCAGTGTTAATCCAGAAAACGGGACCATTGTTACTGCCGGCCATGTCGTTGATGTCTCGTATATTGAATTAAAATGGGCAATCCTTAATATGTATATATCAGATAATTACCCGGAAGAATATCCCGGTTTAACAGAATCAGACTGGAACCAAATATATGATGAATACAAAGTAGAAGGAGCAGATAACCCTGAACCTGACATGGAGATATGGGTTCAATTCAATACAGCAAACTCCAGTATCCCTGATAATCCTTCTGAAAATTTCATGAGAGCTGAAGTCCTGGATTTTAGCCCATTTGACCAGAGGGATATTGCAATTCTTAAAATTACTCCACAAACCGGCAGGGCTCTTTCAAGTATATTGCTTGGGGATTCTTCAGGAGTTGAGATTCTGGATAATGTTATCATTATCGGATACCCATGGACATCAAATATCGGTCAGAATAATCCTTTAGATCCTACTGTTACCCTGGGAACTGTGAGCGGTAAGATCATATTGTCCGGTACAGAAGTATTACAGGTACAGGGGGACGCAAGGCCCGGCAATAGCGGTGGTCCAGTACTGGGAGAAGATGGAAATGTAATAGGTATCTTGACTATGGGAACAGACAGCACCAATAATTATCTCCGTCCCAGCAATGATATTAAGGAGATGCTTGGAACAGAAAACATACTTGGATTAGTCGACCGGGAGTGGCGGACTGGATTGATCATGTATAAGTTGAGTCATTTCAGTGAAGCTATAAAACATTTTGATGCTGTACTGAACTTAAGTGCCGGCCATTTACTTGCACAGGAATATAGGGCAAAAGCTCAGGAAAATATAGATAAAGACGTCCCATACACAGAAGAAAAAGAATTAATAGAAGAAATAACAGAAGAAGAGCCAGCTGTAATTTCGACTATTGTGGAAACCCGGGGATTAAATCTTAATCTAATAATTTTCGCTATAATACTTCCTGTCCTGTTAGTATTAATTATTGTATTGATCTCACTTATTCTGCTTAGAAGAAAAAAAATGCAGCAAAAAACATCAGCGCCTGAGGATGATAGGGGAATATCTGCAGACAAAAAAGAGAAAAAAATTCAAAAAGAATCCAGTGAAGATAGTGAGATATTGCATTGTAATTCCTGCGGTTATGATGTCAAAACGGGCCAGGTAATATGTCATAATTGCGGATTTAAATTGAAGTAAATAAATATTACAAAACTACATTACTATTTTTTATCCCAGGACATTTTAATCATCAATAACTTTTTCTATATTTTACTGAGGAACTGAAAAGCGCTTAAAGCTGCTACGGCGCCCTCTCCACCGGATATTATAATCTGTTTGAATGGAATATCCGTACAATCTCCAGCAGCAAATACTCCGGGCCTACTAGTCTTTTTAAATCTGTCTGTTATTATCTCGTCCTTTGCATTCAACTCAACCAGGTCTTTAAATATGGAAGTTTGCGGGATATAGCCTATCTCAATAAAGACACCCTGGACATTTTTAATTTTTATTTGCCCTTTTTGTTCAAATTCTATCTTTTCTACAAATTTATCACCTTTTATAGCTTTCAAACTTGAGCTTGAAAAGATCTCCACTTTAGCATGTGCTCTTACTTTATCAATAAGGATCTTATCTCCGATCAAATCTTCTGCAATATCGATCATATAGATCTTATTGGCTATTGCCATTAATTGGATCGCAGTTTCAAATGCAGAATTTCCACCCCCGATTATAGCTACATCTTTCTCTAAAAACAGTGGCCCATCGCATGTGGCACAATAAGTAACTCCACGATTTAAGAACTCTTCTTCCCCTTTTACATTTAATTTCCTGGGAGACGTTCCAGCGGCTATTATTAAAGTTTTACTTTTGAAATCATTGCTTTTAGTCCTGACCTGGAAAATATCATTTTTGATGGAAATATTTATCACTTCATCCATCTCGAGATCAAATTTAAATTCCTTTAAATGTTCTTCAAATTTGGAGACAAGTTCTGCTCCTGATATTTCCTGGTAGCCGGTATAATTTTCAATAAAAGCATTATTCATTAACTGGCCACCGATTACCCGGGTAATCACCAGAAAATTCAATCTCTTGCGTGCAGCGTATATCGCAGCAGTGATCCCTGCTGGACCTGCACCGATTATTATTAATTCATAGACCATGGACCAAACACCTGATAGCTCATCAAATATTTAATACAGTATCGATTTTTTCCTTGTCGAAACCGACAATTATTTCACCCTCGATATCGATTACAGGGGTTGTCATCTGCCCTGATTTATCAATCATCTCTCTTATTTTATCAGGATCAGAGCTTACATCGATATCGACGAACTTTATATTTTTAGATTTTAGATACTCTTTAAGTTTAATACAATGCGGACAAGTGGGTGTCGAATAGATATTTATTTTTTTCACAATACTCCTCTTCGCTCAGGTATGCATCCATCGTTTTTCAAATGAGATTTTATTCTAATATTAATATTCTAACAAAAAGAATTATAATTTTCAGAAGTTCTCCACTTAATTTTGAAAACAAATGGTTTTTTTAATAAAATATACTATAAGTAAAATATTCACTGCATCAGGAGGGAAATTAATATTAATTCTATAAAAAAAATAAATCCTATCATAAAAATAATAATCATAATTGTCATAACAATTGTTATAATAGTAACAGTTCTTTATTTTTTATTATATTTCAATAAATCATTACCCGTAGGGACTTCTGATATGCCAGTTGAGGAAATTTTTAACAGCAATCAAACAGAAATACTCCAGAGCGATAATCAGTATTTTTCCACCCTGGAGGAAAATTCCTTTTCAGGCGGTCCGGGGAAAGATGGTATACCATCCATTGATGCCCCTGAATATACAAGTATTGCGGAAGGTGACAATTGGCTGCAGCCGGATGATATTGTCTTTGGCATAAACTATAAGGGACTTATTGCAGCATATCCCCAGAGGATACTGGTCTGGCATGAAATAGTAAACGAGACCATAGAAGACGAATATATTATCATTTCCTACTGCCCATTGACCGGGACTTCGATCGGGTATAATGGATATCTTGATGCAAACACCCAATCCAGATTTGGGGTGTCAGGAAAACTGGTTAATTCCAATCTTATTATGTATGATAGGGTAACTGATTCTTATTGGCCCCAGATTATCGGTACTGCGATCAATGGAGAGGCAAAAGGTTATAGATTGGCAGAATTTCCAATTATATGGACCACGTGGGAAAAATGGAAAAATTCCTATCCTTCTTCAAAAGTACTTTCAAGAGAGACCGGGTTCATCAGGAATTATGATATTGGAGGAGATCCTTATGGTTCATATTTAATGGATTCTGGAGGGTACTACTTCTCAGACCAAATAATATTTCCTCTGGTAAATACAGATGACAGGCTGTCTCCTAAAACTGTAGTTATTGGAATCCGGGATATGGAAAGAAATGCTGTAGCGGTCCTAAAGGATTCTCTCAGGGAAAACAAGAATATGGAAATAGATCTGGCCGGCAAGACGATAATTCTTATTTATGATGAAGAACTGGATTTCTATTCAGCCAAAATAAAAGAATCCGGTGAATGGATCAATGCTTTTGACGCTATGTGGTTTTCATGGGCCGGATATTATCCGGAAACTGAATTAATTAAGTGAGGCTATGGTAGAGAAAATACAAGGGAATGACTTAAGTAAGCAGGCGAAATTCAAGATCCTGTTACATATCATTTCACGAAGAAGATATTTAATCACATTAATTATTTCAATTATCGTTTACTTTTTAATCTACCTGGCAGCTACAAGATTCCTGATCTTATCTTTTAGAATTGAACCAATGGAATCCTTTTTTGGATTCAAGCTTCTATCGAATTGGGGCGAACTAATATTCAGGCAACGGTCTCCATTTCTTTTTGAATCAATCGGTGTAATCTATATTGGTCCTATTAAACTATTTCTCTCAATCGGAAATTTCCTGATAGCCCTGGTGCTTGGCATTCTTGTTGGATCCAATATTTCAGTAAGTTACTTTGGTTTTAGGTCATTGTCCCTCAGGGGGGCAAGAGGGTTTGTATCCCTGATAGGAACAATTCCTGCCATAATAGGTGGAGCAGCTTGTTGCGTCCCTACTTTGATACTGGTTATCGGACTCCAGCTTACTGCTACTTTGGCCGCCGTATGGTCATATTTTGTTCCTTTAAGTGCTGTCTTACTTATATTAAGTCTCTGGTGGTCCCTAAGAAGAATACAAAAAAGAAAATTATAAATAAAAAAGATCATACCTTCCTACAATATCAGGATCGAGATCAAAAATGGCGGTACCCCTACCAATTATACTGTCAGCAAAGATATAAATTTTATTGGGATACCGATACTGGAATACTGCTTGAAAGTTAGACATGCATAGATTTGATCTTTTATTTATTTATCATAATATTTTGAAAGGTCACGATAATAATTTTCATGACTACCGATCATTATTAATTTCATAATATTTGCTTCTACCTCATATGCGAGTAGGAAGAGCTGTTTATCAATGTAAAATTTATGTACTCTCACACCTCTCAGGTTTCCTTTTTTTTCTTGTCCGATCAGCGGATTTTTAATTATCTCCTTAATTTCAAGGTCCAGAGTTATTATCTGTTTTTTAAATAATTTTTTCTTTTGTTTTTGGAAAAGAGGTGATTGAAGAATATTGATCTCTACTCACCTTCCCCGAAAATATAGGGTGTACCAAATCCTTCCTTCAGTTGCTGTCTGCCAAGTAAAATGTCATTTATCACTGAAAAAGAAAGATCCGGATTTTCTTCTGTTATTTTACCAATAAACGCCCAATACTCGATCTGGCCGGCCATAGAACGTCTGGATATTTTTGCGATTACCTTTGCTTCATCAGCGATCTCATCTGAAATTTTAATTGCTTTACTCATAACTTATAATAACTCCTTAATATTGTATATAGTTGTAAGATAACATATTTAGTTGTATTATGCAACCTTGGTATTGAATTCATTCCCAAAACATAAGAAGTGGTACTTTCCCTTCATGATTAACAATTAGAAACCGAAGTTGCAATATTTTTCGTGCTTTAATTATTTATCCTGCTATAATAGCCATTTGATGCAAAGTCGGCTATCATCATATGTATGGAATGATATTTGTCTTTAAAGTTTTATAGGTCTTGGGTAGGAAATCTTTAACTTCATTAATCATCACCATAAAGCAGCAGATTATTAAATATTATTTGTATTGGAACAAAAATAAAATGAATTACTTTGAAGAATTTGGAATAAAAAAAGAATTAGTTAAGGCAATTACGGAATTGGGGTTTGAAAAACTTACCCCCATACAGGAGAAATCGATTTCCGTTTTAAAAGAAGGCCGCCAAAATTTTATCGGTCTGGCCCAGACGGGTACCGGTAAAACTGCTGCTTTCGGGCTGCCGCTTATCGGCCATATTGATACAAGCTCAAGGACAATACAGGGGCTTATCCTTGCTCCTACGAGAGAGCTTTGTGTGCAGATCGCAAAAGATCTTGAAAATTACTGCAAGTATCTCAGGGAAGTAAGAATAATTGCAGTCTATGGAGGGGCAAGTATAAGGGACCAGATAAGAAGTATAAAGAAGGGTGCACATATAGTGGTTGCAACGCCCGGTCGTCTTACGGACCTTATAAGAAGGAAGAAGATAAACATCTCTACTGTTAAATATGCAGTTCTTGACGAAGCTGATGAGATGCTTAATATGGGTTTTCAGGAAGATCTTGATGCAATACTTGAGTTTACCCCTACAGATAAGCTGACATGGCTCTTTGCGGCTACAATGCCTAAAGAGATACATGCAATAACATCAAAGTATTTGAAGGACCCTTATGAGATCACTGTTGGAACAAAGAATGCTGCGGCGGATAATATCAACCATTTATATTATATGGTACACGAAAAAGACCGCTATAAGGCATTAAAGAGGATCGTCGATGCAAACCCTGACATTTTTGCAATAGTGTTTTGCAGGACAAAGTTAGAGACCCAGAGAATAGCCGAAAGGCTAATAAATGACGGTTATAATGCCGATTCCCTCCATGGCGACTTAAGCCAGGCTCTGCGTGATAAGGTCATGAAGCATTACAGGGACAGGTCCCTGCAGCTTCTGGTTGCAACAGACGTAGCTGCAAGAGGTATAGATGTAAATGATGTAAGCCATGTAATAAATTTCAGACTTCCTGATGAGATAGAGATCTACACACACAGAAGTGGAAGGACCGCAAGGGCGGGTAAATCAGGAACCACAATCTCGATTGCTAATACAAAAGATATGGGAAAGATAAGACAGATAGAAAGACAGATAAATAGAAAACTTGTTTACACGAAGGTACCGGGCGGCGTAGCAGTATGCGAGGCCCAATTCATGTCATTTATGAAAAAGATACAGAAGGTTGAGATCGACAGCGGGGAAATCTCCAAATACCTGCCGGCAATGCACGATGAGCTTAAAGATATTGATAAGGATGAGCTAATTAAACGAATCGTCTCCCTTGAATTCAAGCGTTTCATAGAATATTACAGGGAAGAAGAAAATTTAAACATAGACTTTAAAAAGAAGGACCATTTAAGGGCTAAAGGCTCAGGTAAAAAAGATAACAGCATGTTCATAAATCTCGGCGCTATGGACGGTTTTAATACAGAGAGTATGCAGAATTATCTAATGGAGATGACAGGACTTCCAGCAAAAGTATTTGAAAGGATAAATATTAAGAAGGCTTATTCATTTATTGATATAAAGGGACCACATATGCCGGATGTCCTTGATTCATTTGAGAACGAGGTCTATAAAGGGCGAAGAATAAGGGTAGATGACTCAGGCGGCCGTAAAAAATCCCAGCCTCAGAGGTCACATTCATTTTCCAAGGGTAAAAAGAGGTTCTATGGAAAAAGTTCAAGGAAAAAATATAAAAGCTAAGTCATCATCTATTCTACCTGGAAAGACTTCAAAAAATGCTAAAATCATAATTAATCCATACTCTTTATAATATAAATATCTATTTATTTTAAACCTTCTATATAACTGTAAATATATAGTGGTTTCGCAAAGATAAGAACTGTGTTAAAGACTGGGGTAAGGTCATTATTTAGTAATAATTATTTATAATATTGATATTATATTTAATAGAATAATTATTCAATAACTTAGTTTTAAATCTTCAATCTGGAGTACTGCTGTTAATAGCATGCATCAATTCATAGTTTTACCTATTTAATTATTGGAATAAACTTAGGGATTATATATAAGTGAAGGATCAGAAGATATTGGTACTTTTTTACTATTAACTAAAGTATTTCTTCATAAACCTGTTTCTTCAAGACAAAAAAGGCTATTTTGAAGCATATTGTAGATTGCTTATTAGTATCATATCCTTTATTAGAGAGCTCCAATTATCTTTTATTAGGGCTACCATAAATGCAGATCCTC
>PVMK01118086.1_pt1 | contig 18526 bp, 19 predicted proteins | sample 1853481 | NCBI WGS metagenome assembly PVMK01 (sample SAMN08533507, study PRJNA380276) | Marine sediment metagenome, whole genome shotgun sequencing project. | reverse complement strand
AAAAGGTGGTTAGAAACCCTTCGCTATTGTTCAATCATGCTCAGTTCGAATCCATTTTTGGCGGGTCTAGCCCGAGGGCTAGCTGGTAAAGGTAATTCTTTTTCCTACCGCTGATCCTGGTCGCTAATTGCACCGCCTTCCTGAGTGGCAACTCACTCAATAAAACCTTCAGTAGTTCAATATCAGCTTCGCAACTCGCTGCGTCATCTTCGACCCTGGGATTATCAATTAAGATAACAAATTCACCTTTTGAAAGCGCCGCGTCCTGCCTGAACAGTTCAATCAAATCGGCAGCTTTGCCGATCAGCAAATTTTCATGCAGTTTGGTTAACTCTTTAGCGACAACGATGCGATTTTGTGGGAATACCTCGATTAACTGCTCGATCAAACGTTTGATGCGATGGCTCGATTCAAATAGCACGAGAGTACCATTTTGTTTTTTAATCGACGCCAGCTTCGCAACGCGTTCTACATTTTTAGGTGACAGAAAACCGAAATAAGTGAATTTATCGGTCGGCATGCCGGCAGCACTTAAGGCCGCAATAATGCTACTCGCACCGGGTATTGGGCTGACCTTGATTCCGGCATCATGGGCCGCGTTTACGAGGCTGTAACCGGGATCCGATATCAACGGGGTGCCTGCGTCTGATATCAGGGCTATATCCATCCCGCTCGATATATTATCCAGTATCCCGGCTATACGGGTGCGCTCATTGTGTTCATGCAATGAAATGAGTTTTTTGCTTATCCCCAGATGATTTAGCAGGTGTCTGCTATGTCGAGTATCTTCTGCTGCAATTAAATCGACCTGCTTTAGTGTATCGATAGCACGCAGGCTAATATCGTCGAAGTTGCCGATCGGGGTTGCTACAATATACAGTACGCCACTCATGCAAAAGAGTGTACACTAATATGTCGGCCCTTCATTAATCGACCGGGCTCCATCCGACTCAAATAACTGCTGCCATTCCTATGCGAAAGAAAGACCTGAAATTGATATTGATTCTAGCTTTAATGCTAGGCATTGGCGCTTGCCAAACCGGGCCTCAAACTGGGAAAGCAGGTGATGGGAAAGCTGGATCAGGCGCTATTTCAACGCTACAGCAGGAAGATGTTCTGCGGGCTATCGAATTAGAGGACGAAGAATCCTGGGCGGAAGCTGCCGATGCTTACCTGGGCCTGGCGAATAAATATCCTCAACCTGAAAAATCAGCTTTTCATATCAAGACTGCATTAATGTATTACAGGGCCGGGGACTTCCGACTCGTTGATGCTTATTTTGAAACACTGCCAGAGGGCAGCATCCTCGAGCAGGACAAAAATCACCAGGCGACAATACTCGCAGGCAGTTTGCTCGGGATCGGAAAAACTTATCGAAGCCTGCTAGCCCTGCCTATAATTGGTGAAATTGAGGACTTTCAGTACAAGGCAATGGCACTGGATATTCGATCAAGAGGGGTTTTGGCGATTGGCAAACCGATGGATAGTGCGCGCTTGCGAATTCAAATTAGCCAGTACCTGGAAACTATTAAGCAGACCGAGGAAAATCACCAGTTAATCTGGGAAGCTATTAATCGGATCAGTGAGAAAGCGATAATCCGTGCACTCTCCGAGCAACAAACTACAGAGATGCGCGGCTGGCTTGAACTGAACCTGATCGCGCGTCGGTCGAACATGTTACCGGATAAAATGGAACCCTGGATCAACCAGTGGTATCAAATCTACGACCAGCATTCGGCCGGCCCCTATTTTGCAGTCAACCTGCTCGAAGAAAGCAGGCGTATTTATATTAAACCGACTCGCATAGCACTTATGTTGCCGTTTTCCGGTCGCCTGGGAAAGGTTACCGAGGCGATTCAAAACGGCTTTTTATATGCTTACTACCAGGACCAGGGGTTGAATGCGGCGCTTGAGATTATTGATGCCAGCGCCGATCCCGAGGAATTCCTGCGCCAATATGAACAGGTAATCGAGAATGGGGCAGATTTTATTGTCGGTCCAATCAGCAAGGATCTGGTCGATATTCTACAAAACCAGGAGAACCTGGAAGTCCCCACACTGACGTTGAACTATGCCAATAAAACACAGGAAACCACCTTGAATCTCTACCAGTTTGGTTTAAATCCTGAAGACGAAGCAGAGCAAATTGCCAGTATTGCGCTGGCTGAAGGTAAGAATCTTGCCCTGATCCTGGTACCCGATACTGATTGGGGAACACGTTTGGAAAGGGCGTTTACGGACAGATTCGAAAAACTCGGCGGTCGCGTAGTCGGCACCGAGACTTATCCATCGAAAAAGAACGACTATTCCAATTCGATTAAAAAATTGCTGAATTTAAGCTCAAGCATTCAACGCCATGCCCTGATTCAACATGCGATTGGTCGACCTGCCAGTTTTGAACCGCGGCGCCGCCAGGATGTCGACATGGTATTTATCGCGGCCAATTCGCGTCAGGCGCGGTTAATCAAACCCCAGTTGAAGTTTCATCGAGCGCAGACCTTGCCGGTATATGCTACCTCGCATATCTCATCGAGTAACGGTAATGCTGATGACGATCGTGATTTGAATGGTATCCGGTTTCTCGACATACCCTGGATGCTGGATAATTCCACCAATCGGGATTACCAAAGAATTAATCAGTTATGGCCCGACAGCAATAAACGATTGAGCCGCCTGTACGCACTCGGCGTTGACGCTTACCAGCTGATACCGGCACTGCGTCGGTTGATGGTAAATCCGGGGGAATCTGAGTTACGAAATACCGGGCAATTAAGCGTAGATAATAATGGTCGCGTTCGGCGCTCCTTGCTGCTGGCCACCTATAAAAAAGGCATTGCCATGCTGGTCGAGCAGCCAGTTAACGCTGCTAGTTTGAATATTGAATCACGCTAACAGTAGCGCTCTGCGCAGCTAACAATGATGGGTTCAGAGATTTAGTAATGAACTCGAACAAACGCAAGGGATTGTATTACGAAAACCTGGCGAAGAAATACCTGGTACAGCACGGATTAGCTTTACTGAAACAAAATTACCATTGCCGATTTGGCGAGATAGACCTGATCATGCTGCAACGTGAAGTACTTTGTTTTATCGAAGTCAAATATCGGAATAGCTTGAGTTTTGGCGGTGCCGCATCGGCAATTCCACCTCAAAAACAGAAAAAGATAGTGAAAACGGCCCTGTTTTATATATCGGAAAACAGCAAATTTAATCAGCACCCGGTACGATTCGATGCTCTGTTAATACAACAGCAAGGCAACAGTAAAACTACAGACATCAACTGGATTCAAAACGCCTTTTATTCAGAGTAAATTTATGAGTGGAATTAATAACTATATCCTGGGCGCCTTTCAGGCCAGTATCGAGACCAAACAGGACTCGGTAAAACTACTGACTGAATCGATTGAACTGGCCTCGTCAATGCTTAACCAGGCGCTGCTCAGCGGTTATAAAATTCTGGTTTGCGGCAATGGTGGATCGGCCAGCGATGCGCAACATTTCTCCTCAGAGCTACTCAACCGCTACGACCGTGACCGCCCCGGGCTTCCGGCTATAGCATTGACAACCGACAGTTCTACGCTGACCTCCATTGCCAACGATTACGATTACCGACAGATATTTTCTAAACAGGTTGCCGCCCTGGGGCAGCCGGGCGACCTATTACTCGCTATCAGTACCAGCGGACAGTCACCTAATATTGTTGAAGCGATACAGGCAGCAAATGAAAAGGAGATGCAGATAATAGCACTCACAGGTAAAGATGGTGGCGCCATGAGCCAGGTGCTGGGTGAAAACTCAATCGAAATTCGCGTACCTTCTAATGTCACCGCGAGAATTCAGGAGGTGCATATACTGGTAATTCATATCCTCTGTGAACTACTCGATCTACAACTGTTAGGACCGGCTGACTAGTCCGCATGTTGCATGAAGGGAACGAAGCTCAGGGGAAATATGGCAAGCAAGGTTGGTCTATCGCCCGCCGATGCATAGCCGTAGCTATGGATCAAGGGGGATCGATCAAGATCGCCTACAGGGACGTAGCGGTCCGGCGTCCCGGTGGTAGAGCACCAACAGTAGGCGCCCTTAGGCGACGACAGGAGCAGCTTGCCGGGAGCAGCCAGATTTTTCCTGACTTTGTTCAGGTACAAACTGTATTTTACGTTTTTCAGGGCATTCGTACCTTATTATTTGAATTCACTGATGAAGATCATAAGCTGTCACCGCCTTCGTGCAATATGCGGGCTAACCCGGCTGTAGCAACAGTAATATCCGCAATGGGTCCGACTGCCACTCTGGTTATTTGACTATTTTAAGACCGGTCTTGTTGGGTTTTCCTGATTTACCCGATGCTTCGACTTCTCCAACCGAGTCCTGCTTTTCCTCTGAATCGGCAGGAAACATCATTCCTTCACCATTTTCCTTTGCGTAAATGGCCAGTATCGAGGCAATCGGGCAATAAATATCCTGCGCAACTCCATTAAAACGCGCCGAAAACGAGATGTAGTCATTTGTCATTTCAAGATTCTGAATTGCCGAGGGCGAGAGATTCAGTACGACTTTACCATCGGTAGCGATACCGCGTGGTACCATCACACCGTCACTACTGGAGTCAGCCAGAATATAAGGAGTTGCCTGATTGTCCAGCAACCACTGGTATAGGCCGCGAATCAGGTATGGTTTGCTGGGGGTCATCTTAGGTCACCTCTATGTGTGTCTTTTTCCTCGATTGCGGTGTCAGTACCGTGCCGAAGCGTCGGCCCGGTCGATCCTCACGTATTTTATATATGCTGCGGTTTTGCGCGCGGTGGTTACCCGGGCTTTGCCCTCGTCCTGCGGGCCAGCCTTCGGCTGTTGTCTCCGCTTCTCTCCGGCTCCTTGCCATTATTGCCATGGATGGCATGTATGCAGGCTTCGCCTAAAGCGCCTACTTTTGGTGCAGGAGCAAAAGCCTGCCGAGAAAAATCCGGATTAATCGAGATACCTTAAAGCAAAGGCATTCAGGCGACCATATCCCGCTCTTGCTCGGAGAGACTGGCCTGAAACGACGGGCGTGCGAACACTCTTTTCATATACCGGGTCACCGGTTTGGCTGACGCCGGTAATTCGATTCCATAATAAGGCAGGCGCCACAGAATAGGCGCGATACTACAATCCAGCAAACTGAAATCGGCCGACAAAAAATAAGGCATCGCGTTAAACACTTCCGAGGTATTGATCAGGCTTTCGGTCAGTGCTTTTTTTGCCAGTGTTTTCTTTTTCTCAGTGCCGTTTTCAATATCACCGAGCAAACTGAACCAGTCACTTTCAATACGAAAAAGTGCAAGGCGGCTCTTGGCTCTTGACACAGGGTCGACTGGCATCAACGGTGGATGCGGAAAACGCTCGTCGAGATACTCGATTAAAGCCCTGGAATTGTAGAGCACCAGATCACGATCGACCATGGTCGGAACCGTCGCATATGGATTCAGATCAATCAGGTCTTCGGGAAGGTTATCGACATCGACATCGTGAATTTCGACCGCAATATCCTTTTCGGCCAGCACGATGCGAGCACGATGACATTCCGGGTCTACCGGCGATGAAAAACAACTCATCACCGAACGGCGATTCGCCACTACTGACATAATAATTTCCTTCGGTTAGTGTACGTCTTTCCAATACTCTTTCTTAAGGAAATAAGTCAGAATAAGTAAAATGAATAGAAAAATAATAACCCCGGTACCCACATTCTTTCGGGTCTGCTTGTAGGGTTCGCCCAGGTAATCTAGAAATGCCACCAGATCATGCACCGTCTGGTCATATTCTGATTTTGACTGAGTACCCGGTTTGACCAGTTCGAAACCGACTATGACTTCATGTTCGCCACCCTGTCCATCGGCTTGCATAATAGTTTTAAGCTTTTGATAGCCCTGTAATTCGACCAGCACATGCGGCATAGCAACATTATCGAATACACCGTTATTCATACCCATAGGCCGCGACTCATCGACATAAAATCCGCGTAGATAGTTATACAACCAGTTAACACCACGCGAACGTGCGACCAGAGACAGATCAGGCGGCGCCACACCAAATGCCTGCTCGCCATAGACTGGTGTCATGGCGATATTCATCAACTCGCCAATTTTGGTCTTATCGCCGCTAATGTCGGTCGTGAAAATCAGATTATCAAGCAGCAGATCGTCTGATATTTCAAGATCCAGGCCAACTCGATTATAACGCGAATACTTTGCCGAATGGCAACCCATACAATAATTGACAAAAGTTCGAGCACCGCGCTGCATTGATGCCTTGTCATCCCAGTCAATCTCGATTTTATCGTTGGGGTAGATAGTAGATTCGGCGCCCCAGCTCAGAACGGGCATCAACAGCCCTATGACAATAATAAAGACCTTCTTCATTATTGAATCCTCTCTGGAACAGGTTTGGTCTTTTCGTTTTTACTGATCCACCAGAGACCAAGGAAAAAACCGAAATATCCGACGCTGTATACCCGTGCAAAAAATGTCCTGTTATCGCTAAGCGGTAGAGCACCGAGGTAACCGAGGCCAATAAAACTAATCGCAAACATCACCAGCAACCATTTGAATGCGCTGGAACGATAACGGATCGAGTGTACGCTACCGCGGTCAATCCAGGGCAGGATAAATAGCATGAAAATGGCTGCAAACATCCCAATAACGCCTATTAACTTATCCGGTACAGCCCGCAAAATGGCGTAATACGGGGTGAAATACCACACCGGCGCAATGTGCTCTGGGGTCTGGAATTGATTAGCCGGAACAAAATTCGCGTGCTCGAGAAAATACCCACCCATTTCCGGCATAAAAAATACCACGACACTAAACAGGATCAGGAATACAACGACACCGACGATATCTTTCACCGAATAGTAGGGGTGAAACGGGATGCCATCGAGCGGGATACCATTTTCGTCCTTATGCTTTTTGATTTCAATTCCCTCGGGGTTATTCGAACCCACTTCGTGCAGCGCGAGAATATGCATCACTACCAGCATTATCAGGACCAATGGAACCGCGACCACGTGCAGGGCGAAAAATCGATTCAAGGTGGCATCGGAGATGACAAAATCACCGCGAATCCACAATGTCAGGTCGTCCCCGATAACGGGAATGGCACCAAACAGCGAGATGATGACCTGTGCACCCCAATAAGACATCTGCCCCCAGGGCAGCAGGTATCCCATGAATGCTTCGGCCATCAGCGCGAGATAGATAAACATTCCGAACAACCAGATTAATTCACGTGGTTTCTGATACGAGCCGTACATGACTCCGCGAAACATGTGCAAATAGACGACAATGAAAAAGGCCGATGAACCGGTCGAATGCAGATAGCGAATCAACCAGCCCCAGTCGACATCGCGCATAATGTACTCGACCGAGGTAAAGGCCATCTCACCGTCGGGCTTGTAGTGCATGGTCAAAAAGATGCCGGTCACTATCTGCAACACGAGCACCAGCAGCGCCAGCGAGCCAAAGAAATACCAGAAGTTGAAATTCTTCGGGGCATAATACTTCGACAGGTGCTCTTCCCACATTTTTGTCAGCGGGAATCGCGCATCGATCCAGCCCATCAAACCACCATTATTTGATTTATCGCTCATCAGGCTACCCCGTCTCACCGATTAACACCCGCCATCATCGATGAAATAATGTGGCGGAACAGTCAAATTGGTCGGTGCGGGTACGCCCTTGTAGACGCGCCCGGAAAAATCAAACTTGGAACCATGGCAAGGACAAAAGAAGCCGCCCTGGAAATCGGCGGTTATCATGTTCGGTCGGTAGCTTGGGGAACAACCCAGGTGAGTACAAATACCTACAACGATAAAATACTCGGGTTTAATCGAGCGCGTCTCGCCTGTGGCATACTCGGGCTGGATGCTGTCTTCGGACTCCGGGTCGCGTAAACCATCTGAAACTTCCGCCAGGGTCGACAGCGCCTTGTCATCACGCCTGACAACCCATACCGGTTTGCCACGCCATTTGATGGTAATTATCCCGCCGGGTTCTATTTTACTGATATCGGCTTCGACCGGTGCGCCAGCGGACCGGGCCCGTGCACTGGGATTCCAGCTTTTAGCGAATGGGACTGCTACAGCTGCTGTACCAATAGCTCCAACGACCACAGTCGCTGCTGTCAGGAAGCGTCTGCGATTATTATCTGCACCATCAGGAGACATTAGAACTTATCCTAAGTTAAGATTGGAGACGTAGAATAAATAAGCCTTATTCGACACCTAAAAAACGGTCGATAGAATATCTTATAATCACAATTCCGTCGAGTGAAATCATAGCTAACCGCGCTATTTAAAATGCCTTATTGCTTCAACCAGGAATCACTAAACCGATACAGGTATATTACCACAACCAGGTCGGCAATTTTCAAATCGACCGGGGCACAGGGCCTGCCGCGCATGTTTCCATGCGCAACGATCAACGCGGCGACGTGAATTGAAAGTTCTACACCGGATTGGCTATATCGACGAACTGCTGGCGCAGTCCAAACCTCGCTTCGATTTCCGCCGCAAGCGCCTGGACACCATAGCGCTCGCTCGCATGATGCCCGGCTGCAATGAAGTGAATTCCCGCCTCTTTGGCGAAATGAAACGTGTGTTCCGATACTTCACCACTGACAAACGCATCGACACCTCGCTCAGCTGCCTGCTCGATATAGTTCTGCGCCGCACCGGTACACCAGGCAATAGTCCGAACAGGGTGGTCGCCAGACGAAATTTTCAATGGACTGGTATCGAGTCGATCTGCAATTGACGCTGATAACTGATCCAGTGTCATGGTTGTTTTGAGTAAACCACTCAATACGATATCGTGTTGCCCGACACTGCCAAAGCTATCCTTAACCTCCCAATCCATAACCCTGGCTAGTTGCACATTATTTCCGACCACCGGGTGGGCATCGAGCGGCAAGTGGAATGCCAGTAGATTGATATTGTTCTTGATTAACGCCCTGATGCGCCTGCCTTTAAAGCCGGTCAGCGGTTGCGCCTCGCCCTTCCAGAAATATCCGTGATGCACCAGGAGTGTATCGGCCTTGGCGTCCACGGCAGCCTCGATCAAATCGAGGCTCGCGGTAACCCCGGCGACTATATGATTGACTTCATCCGTGCTTTCGACCTGCAGACCATTCGGGCAATAGTCGTCGAAATCAGCCACTTTCAGGTAATCGTCGCAAAAATCACAAAGCTGTTTTAATTGCATCTCTAGTGTCCCCTGGAAAATGCCAATGTATCAGAGACTGCCATACCGGGGCAGATTTATGTGCGTGTATGTTATCCGATGTTTGTTTAGGCGCCCGGTGCTTATGATATTATTTCGATATGAAATTTATCAAAGCAGCAAGCTTTATTCTTCAGTTCAGCCTGATAGGACTCGGTATGGCCGTGATGTATGTGCTCTGGCAATCGGATCACACCGCTAACGAAATATTCAGCTTTCTATCCTCGTCACAAAAAACGCAATCTAAAAATCCGGTGTCATCCTATGCGGATGCTGTCGCATCTTCATTTACCTCGGTAGTAACCATCTCTACCTCCAGGCTGGTCAGGCAAAGCACGCATCCCCTACTTGATGATCCAGTGTTCAGCCAATTATTCGGCGAACAGCTACAACGACGCCAGCACAACAGAACTGAAACTAACCTGGGATCGGGAGTTATTATCAGCGCCGACGGATATATAATCACTAACCAGCACCTGATCGAGGGCGCCGATGAGATTCTTGTATCTTTAGCCGATGGGCGTAGCGGCCAGGCGGTACTGGTTGGTAAGGATAAGGAGACCGATATTGCTATCCTGCGTATTCCTATTAACGGAATAATTCCTATCATGGTTTCGTACAATCAACCGGTTCGGGTTGGTGACGTGGTACTGGCAATTGGAAATCCATTAAACGTGGGCCAGACCGTTACCATGGGCATTATCAGTGCAACCGGCAGAAACCGTGTGGGACTGAATACCTTCGAGAATTTTATTCAGACCGACGCGGCAATCAACCCGGGCAATTCCGGCGGCGCACTGGTAAACGCAAGGGGGCAGTTGATCGGCATCAACACCGCTATTTTTAGTCAGACCGGTGGTTCTCAGGGAATAGGCTTCGCAATCCCTATTTCGATTGCTCTGGACATCATGCAGCAAATAATCGACCAGGGTAAGGTAACCCGCGGCTGGATCGGTGTTGAGAGTTCCGCGGTTACCGCGCGAGCGGCAATGGCGACCGGTGACCCCAACATCAAGGGTGTTTTGATTCTCGGCGTCTTTATCGATAGTCCCGCCGATAAAGCAGGTATTCGTGCGGACGATATAGTGACTGCGGTTAACGGAGAACCGATAGACGGTGTGCGTGATCTACTGGATAAAATTACCCTGCACAAACCGGATGATATCATTGAAGTCACGGTATTCAGGGGCCCTCAACAGTCAAACTATTCTATGCGTGCCATCGAAAGACCCCAGGCTATTAATAATCGTCGATAGATGTATTCGACCCTCCAATACACCGGTCGCAGCAACAGAAAATAATTCCCAAACCTATATCAACAGGTTGACATTTCATTTATTTGGGAATATAATCCCATATATTATAACTTGTTAACTGGCGCAGGTGCAGTGTTTCAAATGTTAGATACCTATGCAGACCATCCGACAAACCCTAAATAGCACGCTCGATAAAATATTGTCGGCATTAATCCACACCCTCCTGCGCAACGGCATGTCCTATGGAGAATTTGACCAGATCGCGAGAAAAGTATTTGTCGATGTTGCCTACCGGGACTTTTCCCAGGCGCGGAAAAAACAGACGGTATCGAATGTAGCAATACTCACCGGGTTGAATAGAAAGGAAGTCAAGAAATTGCACGAGCTCGATGCGGATCAACTAACATCCAGTAGTAAACAGTACAATCGGAGTATCCGGGTTATCGGGGGGTGGATCAATGATTCCGATTTTCTGCGCGCCAATGGATCACCCAGAGACCTTGATATGGAAGGTGATAACTCGTTCACTGCTTTGGTACGAAAATATAGTGGTGATATGCCGGTCGCAGCCATGCAGAAGGCATTGGTCGAATCTGCTAATATTTCAATCTCCAGCGACAGGAAAGTACGGCTGCTGAGTCATGCATACCTGCCATCGGGCGATCCAGCGGAAAAATTATCCATACTCGGTACCGACGCCCGGCAACTGATTGAAACTATCAATCACAATATTACCGCGCAACCTGAAGATCTCCGGTTTCAACGCAAGGCTTCCAACCACAGGGTTCCGGTTACTTCGATTCCAGCGATCAAACAATATACCCAACGTAAAGGCCAGGCCTTCCTCGAAGAGATCGACCTTTATCTTTCACAACACGAGTCCAGGGCCGAAGAAACGGTCGAATTGAGCGTGAGCGTTTTTTACCACGAATCGACTCCAGACGAGCAAAAACCATCATCATGAAACCAGCAAACAGATTTTTTCAGTTATTTATTAACGCGAGGCTTGCAACCCTTCTATGCTGTTCATTACTCGTTTCCTGCGGCGGCTCGGAAACTACAGCGGGAATCGGTGGGACCGGCATCAGTTATGGCGCTGTGACCGGCTTCGGAAGCATCATCCTCAACGGCAGCCGTCTGGACGATTCTACCGCGTCCGTGACACTCGACGGTAATCCAGGTGCTGGATTACACGGTGGTCTCAAACAGGGCATGGTCGTTAGGGCCTCTGGAAACTTTAGCGGTAACACCGGCACGGCGGAGTCGATCGAATTCAGGGACAACCTCGAAGGACTGGTATGCGCGTCATCAACTGCTGGTGGAATTACGACGCTGCGCGTGCTCGGCCAGACAGTTATCGTGGACGCTGCTACGAATGTGGACAACAACGCCACGATTAATGTTGGAGATATCGTCGAGGTGAGCGGTCTAACCAATGATTTGGAGCAAATTATCGCAACGTTCATCGAAGTTAAAAACCCGATCGACGCTGAAGTCGAAGTTAAGGGTAACGTTGATACGGTAGACAACGTCGCTAAAACACTCAACATTAACGATCTCTTCGTGGATTTCTCCACCGCACTGATCGATAACAATATTCCCGGTGGCGCGCCAGCGGTCGGCCAGTTTGTCGAGGTGAAAGGCACGATATTCGCCTGTGGTACTACGACGGATACCCTTACTGCAACCAAGGTCGAGCTCGAACCAGAAGGTGCGGGTGAAATTCCGGACGGTGTTCGCGCCGAAGTCGAGGGCTTTATCACTGAATTAACTACGAACGGGTTCAAGATCGGCGACCAGGAGATCGACTTAACCGGTAACCCACAGTTCCTACCCGAGGACTTCGATGCAAGCTTTCTCGTAGTGGGCGCCAAAGTTGAGGCCGAGGGAACCTCCGCCAACGGCGTGATTACCGCGACCAAGATATCCTTCCGTGAGAACGTGAAACTCGAATCCGATGTTGCAACCGTTAACGGCAATTCGTTCACGCTTGAGGGACTTCCCAGCATCCCCATCGCGATAAATTCCGTAACGACCCCCCTTGGCGTCACCGTCAGTGTTGGTGACACCATCCGTGTACGTGGCATCGAGGGCCCCAACAACACGGTACTCGCGACTCGCATCGACGACCGATCTGGCCAGACCGACGCAATCCTGCAAGGGGCGGTGGATGAAATAAATATGGGCACGGAAATCACAGTTCTTGGAATTCCCGTGGATACACTCCTTATCCTGGATAATTTCCCCAACCCCCCACTGGCTTTTGCGGATGTAAATGATCAGGCGATCTCGCGCGCGACGTTCCTCGATCTGGTACAGCCCGGGACACTCGTGAAGTTCAAGGGTGAACTTAGTAGTGGAACCATAACCTGGGACGAGGCCGAGCTCGAAGACGACTAACAGGCTAGGCTTGTCTTACAAAATCGCCAGGGGAACATGCGAATAGAAGTAGTTGTTACTTAATTCGATATTCTGCCGAACGCGCGTGGGCAATTAATCCTTCGCCATGCGCGAGCACCGATGCCAGTTTACCCAAATCTGATGCGCCCTGTGCGGAGCATCCGATTAAGCTCGACCGCTTTTGAAAATCGTATACCCCGAGCGGTGAAGAAAATCGCGCCGTTCTCGAGGTTGGTAATACATGGTTCGGGCCCGCACAGTAATCTCCCAGCGCCTCAGCAGTATATCGGCCCATAAAAATAGCGCCCGCGTGTCGAATGCGCCGTGCGACATCAGGTGCATCATCCAGCGATAGTTCCAGGTGTTCGGGGGCAATGCAGTTCGCCACCTCGATCGCTTCATCCAGATTAGCAACCTGGATCAGGGCCCCGCGTGCTGACAAGGCTTTACCGATAATATCCTTTCGCGGCATATCCTCGATCAAACGATTAATACTGTCGCGCACTCGTTCTAGAAATTCAGCATTAGGCGATATTAATATCGCCTGGGCATCCTCGTCGTGTTCGGCCTGCGCAAATAAATCCATCGCGATCCAGTCCGGGCTGGTTTTACCATCGCAAATCACCAGTATTTCCGAGGGCCCTGCAATCATATCGATGCCGACTGCACCGAATACCATTCGCTTTGCCGCAGCGACGTAACTATTACCGGGGCCGACAATTTTATCTACCGACGGAACCGTCTCGGTTCCGTAGGCCAGCGCAGCTACTGCCTGGGCGCCACCGATCGTAAATACGCGATCAACCGTGACGATATGAGCGGCAGCCAGGACCAGATCATTGACCACTCCACCAGGAGTTGGCACCACCATAATTAGTTCTCCAACGCCTGCGACCCTGGCTGGAATCGCATTCATTAGCACCGAGGATGGGTAGGCGGCCTTGCCGCCGGGCACGTATATCCCTGCCCGGTCCAGCGCGGATACCTGTTGCCCGAGCAGCGTGCCATCGGCCTCAGTATATTCCCATGAATCTATTTTCTGGTGTTCAGCATATGTCCGAATTCTTGCGGCCGCCTGATCGAGTGCACTACGCTCAAGATCTGGTATTCCCTGGTAGGCACACTCAAGGCGATCCAGTGGAATTTCGAGCTGTGACATCGAATCGACCTGCAGGCCATCAAACCTGGATGTCAATTCAATCAGCGCCTCATCGCCACGATTTCGAACAGCCTTGATAATCTCGTTAACACTTTGCAGCACGGCCTCGTCTGTTTCACTTTTCCCGGCCTGCAAAGCCTTTAATTGCTGCCAGAAATCTACCGACTGGCTATTCAAATGTTTGATATCTATTGGCATTGGTTAATTTTTGACCGCTTGTTCTATTTTTTCCACCAATGCCTTAATCGCCTGATTCTTCATCTTTAACGAGGCGCGATTGACGATCAGGCGAGAGCTGATATCCATAATATGATCGAGTGGAACTAGTCCATTAGCCTTAAGTGTGCTACCCGTATCAACTAGATCAACAATTAAATCAGCCAGTCCGACAATCGGTGCCAGCTCCATAGAACCATACAGTTTTATCAACTCGACCTGCCGACCTTGTCGCAGGAAAAACTGGCGCGTAATTTCCGGATATTTGGTAGCGACTTTAAGACGACCCTTTGGTATAGCCTTGTCAGCCAATCCTGCTGTCATCATTTTGCAGGGTGCTATTTTCAAATCGACGCGCTCGTAAAGACCTTCACCGCCGTGTTCAAGCAATACATCTTTACCGGCTACACCCAGATCCGCTGCACCGTATTGCACATAGGTCGGTACATCAACAGACCGGATCAAGACCAGATTGATATTGTCATGGTTGGTAGTAAACACCAGCTTGCGGCTGTTCAACAGGTCGTCAATCGGCTTGATATCCGCGCGTGCCAGCAAGGGCAGGGTTTCATCCAGAATCCGGCCCTTGGCGAGCGCAATCGTGAGTGGCTGGGGCATGCTAGTTCGGAATACGTTGAATCTGGGCGCCAATACCGGCCAGTTTTTCCTCGATATGATCGTAACCGCGATCGATATGATAGATGCGCTCAACCACGGTCTCACCATTTGCTACCAGGCCGGCGAGAATCAAACTGGCGGAAGCGCGCAGGTCGGTAGCCATTACCTGGGCACCGGTCAAATCGTCGACACCCTGTATAATTGCGGTATTACCTTCCAGGTTAACCCGCGCGCCCAATCTTGAGATTTCCTGAATGTGCATAAAACGATTTTCAAATACCGTTTCGGTGACCGAGCTGGTACCTTCGGCTATCGCATTCAAGGCACAGAACTGCGCCTGCATATCGGTCGGAAAACCCGGATAAGGTGCAGTTCTGATGTTAACTGCAATCGGTTTTTTGCCTTGCATATCGAGTTCAATCCAGTCTTTACCGGTATCGATCACGGCACCCGCTTCGACCAGTTTAGCGAGAACTGCTTCGAGTAGTGTTGGATCGGTATACTTGACCAGAACCTTGCCACCGGTGATCGCGGCGGCTACCAGGTAGGTGCCGGTTTCTATTCGGTCAGGTAAAACCGAATAATCACAACCCTGAAGATTATCGACACCATGAATGGTGATAGTATCGGTGCCGGCATTTTCAATTTTGCCACCCATGGCATTAATAAAATCGGCAAGATCGACTACCTCCGGCTCGCGTGCAGCATTCTCGAGCACGGTGGTTCCATCAGCCAGACTCGCTGCCATCATCAGGTTCTCGGTACCAGTCACGGTTACTTGTTCCATCACGATGCGAGCCCCTTTGAGACGCCCTACCTTGGCCTTGATATAACCCTGATCGACATCAATTTCCGCACCCATCGCCTCTAGCCCCGACAGATGCATATCGACCGGACGAGCGCCAATTGCACAACCACCGGGCAAGGATACCTCGGCTTCTCCATATCGCGCCAACAGGGGTCCTAGCACCAGTATCGACGCGCGCATGGTTTTAACCAGTTCGTAAGGCGCAAAAGTATTTTCGATCGTGGTCGGATCGACTTCGATACTCATTTTTTCACCGATAGTCAGCGATACACCCATGCGACCGAGCAATTCCATGGTGGTTGTAACATCATGCAGATGCGGGACATTGCGAATAATTACCGGTCCACTGGCCAGCAGGGTACCAGCGAGAATCGGCAGCACCGCATTCTTCGAACCCGATACCTGCACCTGGCCGGACAACGGGATACCACCCTTGATAATTAGTTTGTTCATCGATGAACGATTATGATGAGCCGAAGCAGTTAAAAAGGCGGCTATTCTAGCAGATGCCTGAAATGAATGTAGGGCATAGTTCCCTTAAGTCCTGAGAAAAATTCCCCAGATACCAGGGCTACTTTCTACAGATCCTGATTACGATCGCTCAAGGTTTTTATCAGGCCGTCGATCCCGTTTTTCCTGATCTCGCGTGAAAAGCTGGAACGATAATTGGTCACCAGGCTGATTTCATCAACACTGATATCGTAAACCTTCCAGCCTTGCTGACTCTGCTTCAGGCTGTAATTCAGGGGAATGGGAAATCCACCCGCCTGCTCTATTTCTGTCCTGACCGTCACATCGCCTTCCGCTAAAGACCCTTCAGTTGGCAAATAGATTATTTTCTGGTTATTGTATTCAAGCAGTGCCTTGGCGTAGGTCCGCACCAGTAAAATTTTAAACTCAATGGTAATCAGCCGCCTCTGCTCGGCACTAATTTTACTTTTATAACGACCCAGTGCCATATCTGCCATGGTAGCGAAATCAAAGTGCGGCAACACGACCTCATCTACCAACGCATAGAGTTTGGCCGGATCCCGTTGAAATAGCCCCGGATTTGACTGAATTTGACTCAATACCTGGTCGGAAGCATTCCGAATCAATTTCTCAGGAACTGATTCTGTGGCAATAACGGACTGCTGAAAAAGTACACACCACAGTATTACGATCAACCTGTTCACTCGTAGACCCCACTGACGCTTTTTAATTTGAACACTATATTATTGTAGTCATTAACATTCTTCAGGTACTCGGCGTAAGTGACAACATAGACCTGCATCGCGGTCAGTATTTTATCCGCCTCTTCAAGACCCGCCTCAAAATCGGTATAGGTTGCAATCATCCAGCGCCGGGCGGACTGCGCACTCGATCTGATCGCCTGAATTGATTCAAATTTGGCTTTCACCAGGTGATATTGCTCGCGTACCTGGAAGGGGATGCCCTGGCGGGCAAAAGAAGCCGAATGAATTAATGCATCGAGATCTGCCTGCGCCTGTGCAACACGGGCTGGTTGGGCACCCGGTTCCCATTCCCAGCGCATTCCAACTATAGGCGATAGCGCCGAATGGTTATATAAATCAAACACGTGTGGATTGTCGAGTCTGTCGCGACCGGGAGCATAGGCCAGCGATCCGGCAACCCCGGCAAATACGACTGGTTTTTTATCGGCCCTGGTGGCTTCGACCAGCGCACGCCGTGCCGACAGACCCGCTTCCACCTGAAGTAATTCGGGACAGTTTTCGCGCGCCATTGCAATCCCTTCCTCAACACTACGATCTGGAAATGCTAGCGGGCGTAATCGGCTATCCTCCAGCTCGATATCTTCCGAATCCAACCCGGTCAATAATTTCAATCCTTCCATCGCAATTGCTTCTATTCCTTTAGCCTCGGCGAGAAAACTCGCAATCAAACCCATACCCGATTCCAGTGCGTAGCGATCCGACAGACTCACATTGCCCTTGTCCTCGTCTATCCACCGGTTTACCAGTTCGAGTGCGCTTTTGAGCCGCTTACGGGTATCTTCAAGCAGGAATCGACCATCCCTGGCAGCCAGGTAGCCGTAATAGGCCTTCACCACCGTGAGACGAATGCTATCGCGTTGCAATTCAACGTCCTGCTGCTTGACCAGAATATTTTGCTGCGCGGCTTTCTGGTAGTTTTCCAGCCGCCCGAAGGTAGCAAGCGGTTTGACAATACTAAATGTCAGGCCTCCCCATAAAGAAAATCCGTCATTAAAATCATAGGTATCACTCCTCGGTGTACAGGTACCGGTGCAGGACTCCGCACCACCCTCGTAAAATCCGCCGTCGACACCCGTTGCAATGGCCAGGAAACTGTCGACCCCATAGCGAAAACCGGCGGACCCCTCGGCTTCATCGAGTAATCCCTGCGCCTTCCGTACGAACGCCTTTTTCTCTTCGATTCTTGGATCGTTGACCAGCGCGAGCTGGATCGCTTGATCCAGACTCAAAGTTGTCTTTGCGCTCAATGCCTGTGACATTAGCACTAATATTAAAAACGTTGTTTTGATAATTATTGCTTTCATAGGCGATATTATTCCCTGGTCCGGCTTAACAGAAACTGACTGAGTACTGTTTCGGCAGCTTCGATTGAAAAATGGTTCTGGGCACAGGCTTTTCGACGGACAATACCTGAGTCGAATTCCAAGCGCAGAATATACCCCGAATGAATTGCTCAGGGAACTGTATAAATTAACAGTAGGATCATTTCTCGATACACCCTCCCTCTGGACTGGTACGCTAAAATAAACTGAATTGCGCCAGACTAGTGGTCGAACAACTAAGGTTTCATGGATACA
>PVMK01126719.1_pt1 | contig 18527 bp, 15 predicted proteins | sample 1853481 | NCBI WGS metagenome assembly PVMK01 (sample SAMN08533507, study PRJNA380276) | Marine sediment metagenome, whole genome shotgun sequencing project. | reverse complement strand
CGCAGATAATCAGGAATTTGGCGTTGGCGCCGGATTCCACTTTCTGGAACTAGGCGCGTCGATACAGGGCGAGATAATAATCGATGGGGACGAAAACCGGTTTCGCCGTGAATCTGTACGCGTCTAGTTCCAGAAAGTGGAATCCGGCGCCAACGCCAAATTCCTGATTATCTGCGGCCGCGAAGTCGCGCGCGAAAAACAAACGCACCAACGAAAAATGACTGCCTGTTGTGACATTACTTCCCTCCCTGAAAATAACATCGTTAAATTCCACGTCCTCGTCCAACACCCACTGTCTTGAGCCGCTGGAGTCGAAATACTGGGTGGCCAATTGCCATTTATCGCCAAAGCGCCAGCCGAAATTCATCGAAAACGTTTCATCAGATGTTGCGTGATTGAACTCGCTTTGAAAGTCGATCCATTCGTTATCGCCGCCCAATGTACTACCCGCCGAAATGCTCACCTGTCGATCCGGGTAGTACACACCGAAATCCAGATAAAACTGGCTTTTCAATGAAGGATGTATGTCGCTTGAATCATCGGCGTACGAAGCCTGCACTCCGGCCATGAATAATAGCCCGCACAGCATTACTCTTTTCACAATTGCCACAGCACATCAAACCAGCCCGTCATCGGCGTCGCTGGCCACCACTTGAACGTCGTTGCCCGCTGCTCTGACGCTGATAGTTTTGGGTACGCTGAGCACCCTGCTGGCGCGCGTTGTAATCACGCTCCAGTTGCGGCCGTGCTGCGGGTTGTCGGGATGCTGATGAAGAAGAACGATCACTCAACGATCCTTGTTGCGACGTCGACGGGCTGCGCCCCTGATCAGATGTGGCTGGCCTCTGACTGCTTGCCGCATTGTTGCCGGTTGGTCGGTCCAGATTATCAGGCTTGGTCCACTGCCCCTTATCCCGCTGCGCCCAGCTGCCGTTATTGTCGCGCTGATAGACATTGCCTGAACGATCCGTTAGAACGTTGTTCTGTTGGCCGGTCGCGGGTTTCGCCATTCGATTATCCGCCGTTGCGGGTCGCTCGGCATTTCTGGTTCTGTTCTCAGGACGATCATAGAGATTGGGGCGAGTGTCCGGCCGGTTCTGCCCGCCGCCAATATTGCCGTTGCCGATGTTACCGCTGCCAATGTTTCCGGTATTGATATTGATGTTGTTGATGTTGATATTGGTTTTGCGATAGCCGCCATGTATATGTGCTCGCCCATAGGGCCGATAACCACCAACGCCCCACCATCCGCCATGTCTGCTGAACGTGAAACGAAACGGGCCATTGGTCCAGGACACGCCGATGCCCCAGCCGGTCCAGGGGTTGTAACTAACGTGAAAGCCCCACGTCGGGTATCGGGGGTAATAATAAGGTCCATACCATGGCCGGTAATACCAGCCTGTGCCATATACGACGGAGCCATAGGAATAGTAGCTACCGTAGTAGCTTGGTGTGTAACCAACGTAAACGACCTCGGGTGTGACGTCATACACTTTCACATAGGTTACGTTGTGGTGCGGATTGGATGCTGGAATCTTGTAAATAGCGTCCGGTATTTCTGTTGCCACTGACCAGGGGCCGGTAGCGCTGTTCGCGACGTACCATACGCCGTCGTTGCACGCGTAATACAGGTTTCCGTACCTGAATACGGCGGACGCCGTGTTCTGGGCGTATTCAACCTTGATGTCTTCAATCGGGGCGAAATCCGGCGCGCCGTCATACTCCACACTGAACGAAGCGTCATCGCGATCAATGGCCGCCGTCTGTGGAATCGTATTGTCCAGAACCGCGTCGCGTGCTTCCTGCGTACCTGCCACCTGGCTCCGGACCGCGCCATTGACTGAATCGGATGGAATATCTCCAAATGGCAACGGCAATTCGTCGTTTGGCACGTGTATCCATTCTATGTCTCCGACCACGCCTTCGCCGCGATACCAGCGCCCCGACAACAGCACGTAATATTTTTGCGTCGTCAACTCCATAAAGACGTTGCTATCGGTATTTTGCAGATACAAGAGCTCCATACCTTCTACTGGCGCCCACGTGGGCGGCCCCGCAGTTACCAACAGTTCGCTAGGCTCGGTAGCAATAATTATTTTGGTGTCGGCGAGATCTTCGACATCGCCTTCGGCTGGTTCAACCAGCTCTCTTACGTCACCTGGAACGTTGGCCGCGATAGCCCACGGCCCCGCTATGTCACTGGCCTGATACCAGGTATTACTACCAGCGTACAAATAGTGATTATTCCCACCTCGCACGATCAGAAACGCCGAATTCACAACCCGCTCGTATCTCGAACCCTCAATTTCCTGAAACACAGGGTCGCCATCAATCGACACGAGTATTGCCGGTTCTGTCGACAGCAAGATTATCGGTGGCGTATGTTTCAGGTCTGCCTGCTCCTGGCCAATGTTTGCGGCGTCAAGATCGGTCAATAACTGATCGACTGAGATACTCAAGGTCGCGCCGTTCACGCCATCCTCGATGAATTTCGCCAGCGCCTCTCTGTTACCTTCGCTGGATTCAGCAAATCGAACATCACTTACATCGATGTCACGAAGTGCCGCGGTACGCGTGTCACGATTTGTATCGAGTTTCGCGGTAATCCAGATCGCACCATACACTGGCGTATTTCCGGTAATCGGCCCGTTGACGGAAACAGCTGCGCGGGCTTCCAGATTATTGCCATTAAATTCTTCAACTTGCGGCTGATAAATTACGACGACCGTGCCGCCCTCAGTTGTAAGTTCCTGGGGCCAGGTGATGTCCTGTGATTGTGCGACATTCGCCACGCACATCAATACTGCCAGTACTGCACCAGAAACTTTCATGTTCTCTCCAACCTGCTTGTATTGCGCAAGAACCCCAAGCCGCAAAAATAACAATATCACGACCAATTTTCACGTTGTCACGGCAATGAACGCGGCAGCGAACTATACCGCAATAAATTCGCTTGAAATCTTGTTGCCGCGCTGTGCGGACCAGCCAGCAAACTTTGCGATATGATGTGCGGCCACTCCGCTCGTTCGCTGGCTTCGCAGAGAATCCAGCTCAGGACGAAATCGATGAATTATCTGGCCGACATAACCGGCACCGTGCACCCGTCAGCCGGCAAGAACGAGGGAAACTGATCTTGTTCGCCCTGCGCGCCCCAATTTGCGTACTTCTTGTGGTTTTGGCATCACCTGCGTCGGCGCAATTGCAGTACTCGATCAAGGGTGTCGACGACCCTATGAAGGCGAACATCCTGAGCTTCGTCAACACCGTTCAGCTAGGCGGTCAGGTCCGCTTGTCTGAACGCGACTATAACAAGGTCGTTGCAACATCCATCACCAACGCGCGCGAGGCACTGCGACCTTTCGGATACTACTCGCCTGCCATCACCGGTCGCATTACACGTGACCAAACAGGTGGCCACGTTCTGCAGCTGGTCATCGAGCTCGGCCCGCCTGTCGTGGTTGCCGCGCTCCAATTGGAGGTTAAAGGTGCCGGCGCGGAGGCAACAGTAGTGCGTGACTGGAGAAGCCAGTGGCCACTGACAGAAGGCAAAGTGCTCGACCAGATACTTTGGGAACAACATAAACAAAGCGTTATAGATGCGGTCGAGGCGATCGGCTTCCTCGATGCCGGATTCGAAGTCCACACACTGGAAATTGACCTCAACGAAAACACGGCCTCTCTGAGTCTCGTACTCGACACCGGACCACGGTTTCATCTTGGCGACATTGATTTTGGCGAGCACGATCTGAACCCCGGAATTCTCGAGAATGTGGCACGTTTTAGCAAAGGCGACACTTACACCACGCGCCGTATGGACGACTTCCGGGGCGATTTGTGGAAGACCGGATATTTCACCGATATTGAAGTTGAAGAAATAAAGCGCTCCGACGCACAACCACCTACTGTCGATCTGATTGTTCGCACCGAGACCAAAACTCGCAATAGCTATCAGGGTGCGGTTGGGGTCGGTACGGATACTGGTGTGCGACTGCAAGCGAACTGGACTCGAACCCCAATGTCAGCCAGGGGCGATCGAATCGATGTTGGTCTTGGTTGGCAGGATTTAAACAATGAGTATGGCCTGCGCACGACTTACCGCACACCCAGACAGGGTCACGCCCGACAGTTCTGGACGGCGGACCTCATCATTAAATTCGAAAACCTCGATCTCGACTTCAAGATCACTGATGAAGACAAAGACTTTATCACGATAGCGAACGGTGATGTGGCGGAGCAAAACCTCCGCCTGGGCCGACTAAGATTACGTAACTTCAGATCGGGCGATAAACAGCTGTTCACGACACCGTTTATTCAATACTTGCACAGCGACCCATCTTTTGTGCCGAATGACACGTTAAGAGATGGCATCGGTGTCCCGGAATTTGATGAGCAATTCAACCGCACTGACAGTGCTGTCTCTCTCGGTTTTGATGCCGACCTGGTGTCAATACACGGCAAGGGTTTCGATACTCACGGCCATCGTGAAAGAGCCTGGGCATTTACGTCAATCAAATCGGTTGCTTCCAACATTCCGTTCACACAGATCTATTTTTCATCTCGGCGCAACTATGTCGCGAGTGATCGATGGAAAATTCTACTGCGTGGCGAGATCGGCTACACCGCCGCTAAAGTCAGTCAGTTTACTTTTGACACCGACGCCGGTGTACTCGATCTGTCAATTACCCAGCTGCCGAATTTTTACCGCTTCAAGGCTGGTGGCAGCCAAAGCGTGCGCGGGTACGCGTTCGAGCAACTGAGTAACAACAATGTAGGATCGAATAACATCATTACCGCCAGCGCCGAAGTTGAGATGAAATTTCTGTCTAACTGGTCGGCGGCCTTATTCGTCGATGTCGGCAATGCATTCAATGACTGGTCTGAGCCGTCGCTCCAGACTGGCGTCGGTGTTGGCATTCGCTGGTATTCGATCGCCGGGCCGATTCGGCTCGACATCGCACGGGCCCTGGATTTCACAGACAAGCCCTGGCGTATGCACTTTACTATTGGGACACCGCTACTGTGATGCGGCAGCGTATCTGGCTCTCGGTTGCCGCCGCGATATTCGTCGGCTTTGCTGTCGCGTGGTTCTGGTTGCTGCATACGGAACCGGGCGCGAAATGGGCTTGGGGCGTGGCACAGCGATACGCTCCAGGCGAGTTGAGCGCGAAGGCAATCGACGGTGATTTGGGTAATGGTGCCTCGATACGCGGTGTGACGCTGAAAATGGACGGCTTGTCCGCCTCCATTGATCGGGTCGACATCGTGATCGACATCGACCTGTTTCCTTTATCGCTTGAATTGCAGACTTTGCATATTCGCACCCTGCAACTGGAGCTGTCCTCTGGCGAGAACGCTCAGGAAACTGCCGCTGTCGATTCCGCAGGCCTGCTGGAGAGCCTGGCATTGCCAGTACGCGTGGAGATCACAGATCTGCAATTCAGCGACGCGACCTTGGGCGGTTTTGTCGAAGATCACGCGATAGAGATTACCGAGCTAAAGCTCGTGGCATCATGGAAAGAAAGCCTGGAGATCGAGCGATTTCATGCACAAGTGTCGGAAAGTACCGTCGACATGACTGCCGCACTCACATTCGACCCGCCTTTCAAGCTCGATTTTTCCGGCCACCTGCAACTGTCGCCGACACTCACCGGACTCGACCAGCTTGTTGGGGCCAATGTCACGGCCGATGGTAATCTCAATTCGCTTTCGCTCGCGGTGGACACCGATGGGATCGAGGCAGAACTTCGAGGAACGATCTCGAACGTACTCGATGAGCCGTCTTGGGACCTGGCGATTGATATACCCAGATACGAGCAGGCTATAGACGATGAGCGCATTTTACTCGTCGAGAATATTGAGTTAGTTAGCTTGGGTGATGTTAATGAGTACCATGTGCAAGCTGGTCTGGATGCGCACCTAACCGACATTGAACCATTGTCGATCAAGTTTGCTGGCATCGGCTCTCTTGGGAGCATTGCTGTTTCGCTACTGCGAGTCGACGGAACAAGCATCGGCTTATCCGCGACCGGCGCTGCCCGATGGGCGGAACCGCGTCGCGTCGATGGCGACGTCGAGATTGACTATTTCTCGCCGAGTGAATGGATTCTCGATTGGCCCGTTTCCGAACCGGTCACTGGCACCGTGTCCTTGCTGCTCACCGAAAGTCGCCTGCTGATTGAAGGATCCTCACTGGCAATTGGCAATGGGGATACAAATGTGCAGGTTGCTGCCGATATAGACTTGACGTCGGAGGTCGTCATTGGCGAAGTGACCTGGAACAATATTCGGTGGCCGCTGGCCGGCGACGAGCCACAGGTCGCCAGTGACAATGGGACCATAGCGCTCTCAGGAACGCTGGACGAGTGGGTCATTACGGGCCGAGCGGGCGTTGCTGCACGCGATATAGCCGCCGGACAGTTCGTACGTTGCGGGTCACGGCAATCGCGAGCAGCTCTCTCTACAAATTGAAGAAGGCGACGTACTTGGCGGAAGTGTGCGGGGCCAGGTTGAGTATTCGTGGATCGATAGTCAACGAATAGCGGGCACTCTGCGACTCGATCAGGTATCCATTGGCGTACTCCTGCCTGATTGGCCGGGCACCGTATCCGGTGGCGTAGTCGTAGGTGGACAGCTGCTCCCTCTCGAATTGCAAATCGACCTCAACAAAATCCATGGGACTCTGCGCGGCAAGCCGTTGTCGGCCGACGGCACGCTGAACTTTGCCGACAGTGAAATATTCGCAGACGCGCTTAGCGTCCGTCATGGCAAATCAATAATCTCGCTCGACGGCTCGCCTCTCTTGCCGGCAGGTATGACCTACGAATTACAAATAGATAACCTCGGCGACTATCTTGATGACTACTACGGGTCGTTCAACGCCAGGGGCAGTCTCATGTTCGCCGATGCCGAATCCGTTCTGCATATCGATGCATCGAGTGAAGAATTAGGTTTCCTCGATTATCGTCTGCAAGGCCTCCGCATTGTTGATCACCAAAGCGAAGGCAACATTTTCGATATTGGAATATCCGCCGATGAACTAACCCTGCATAGCCAGCACGTAACCGACGTGACAATACGTTCTTCGGCTTCGCGCGAGCAACAGGAACTGACGTTTGCAGCAACAACTCAAGGTGTGCGGATCAATATTGGCATTGTCGGCGCGCTCGAAGATTGGGATCACCCCGGTGACGCCCCATGGAATGGTGAATTGAACGCCCTCAGCCTCGAGGTTGATGGAAAAGGTCAAATATCGCTGGTCGAATCCGTAGCCATCGCGTTGTCATCACAATTCGCCAACATCGACAGCTTTTGTGTCGGCCATGAAACCGAATCTCATTTTTGTGCCGGCGGCGCCTGGAACGTTGACGGTACAACCGAGGCCCATGTCGAGCTCATGGACATCCCGGTGAGCCTGATCAAGGTGTTCGCCGCTACTGAACTGGAATTCGATCAATTAATCAGCGGTTCGCTCTCCTGGCTTCAATCGGCGAGCTCCGGCACAAGTGGGAGCGCTGACATCCGTCTGACCCCCGGCACCTTCCGTGAACCCTACGAGTCCGGTGTGGTTGTAGCTACGGGCCCGGGATCTCTCTCGTTCGAAATTCGCGACGGCACCCTGCTCGCTGGTACCGTGGATTTTCCGATGCCCGGCACCGGCGACATACGCGGTGACTTTTCAGTATTGGATGTATCCCGAGGTCTGCAAAGTGGGCTCGAGGGCACTCTCGACATCGTGTTGAACGATCTCGGAATCGCCGCCGCATTTTCGCAGCTGGTCGATGACGCGAGCGGGCGTTTTCACGCTCAAACACTGTTGCGGGGTACCGTGGAAGCTCCCATTCTGACCGGCGATTTCAGCGTTACTGACGGCAAGCTGACGTATTTGCCAATTGGGCTCAAGCTCGATGACCTGCAGATTGCAGCTGAATTACACGGCGACAAAAGTATTGAACTCACCGGCCAGTTTCTGGCCGGTGACGGGCGCGCCGAGATTACGACCCGGGCTGGCTACGAGGAAACTTCAGCAAAAGGGCTGGAACTTGTCTTACGAGGTGAAAGCCTGACTGTGATCGATGTGCCTGATATGCGCGCCATCGCAGACTTGGACCTTACAGTCAACTATGACAAAGACACGCTGACACTCGGTGGCAGCATATTTGTCTCGCAGGCGAAAATCCGGCCGCAAAACCTCACCGTCAGTCGCGTCTCTGAAAGTAATGACGTGGTAATCGTTGCCGGCGTTTTGCCGGATGAGGATGAGATAGCACGGGACGAGAGTAAGCTGGAAATTATCGGCGAACTCGAAATCGGACTTGGTGACGAGGTGGTCATCGACCTTGACGTTGCCAAAGCGAAGCTAACCGGCGCGGCCACTTTCGTCTGGTCGGGCGACCTTCTGCCTATGGCAAATGGTCGATACGATCTTACCGGTGATGTGCAGGCATATGGACAAGTCCTGAATATTTCCGAGGGCACCATCAGCTTTCCAAATATTCTGGCCGACAATCCGTTCATACGTGTCCGCGCAGAGCGCGAAATCTATGGCAATTCCCAGATAAAGCGTGCCGGCATTCTCGTCGCCGGGACGGCGAAACGGCAGACGATTGAGCCATATACCTATCCACTCACAAATGAAGAGCGTGCGCTGACGTTGCTGGTTACTGGCAGTGAATTCGACTATGAACAGGGTATAGGCGCGGTCGATTTCGGCACTTACATCGCGCCGAAACTTTTCCTTAGTTACGGAATCGGCCTGTTCGATCAGGATAATGTGATCAGCGCACGCTACGACCTTGTCAAAGGTTTTGGCGTCAAGGCTTCGTCCGGCGAAAAGTCATCCGGCGTAGATTTCACCTACCGAATTGAACGCTAGCATCGCACCTGCGAATCTGAAATTCGGCATGTAGTCAGGTAGACTGATCTTTCACCGGCGGGGGCTCGTGCATGCAAAAGTTCGCAAGAAAATATCTATGGGTCTGGGTGCTCGCGCTATGCGCTTTTGTCGCGTGGTACGCAGCTCAACTTGATCCCGAGGTGTTGGAGCAACAGGGGCATTACGGTTTCCTCTCTCTGCTTCCAGCACTGTTTACACTCGTCATCTGCTTTACTACTCGCAATGTCATTCTCGCGTTGTTTATGGGAGTGGTGTTTGGCGGTCTCGTATCCGGCAACTACAACATCATCCAGCACTTCATGATTCCAAGCCTGGGTACCGAGCGCTACGCACAGATCTTACTCGTTTACCTCTGGGCGCTTGGCGGGTTGCTGGGGATGTGGAATCGAAATGGCGGCGCTTTCCATTTCGCGACGTATGTGTCACAGCACTTCGTCAAGTCACGTCGTTCGGCGATGTTCTTCGCCTGGCTGATGGGCATCATTTTTCATCAGGGCGGCACAATTAGTACGGTACTGACCGGAACAACGGTCAGGCCTGTGGCGGACCGGGAAAAGCTGTCGCACGAAGAACTCGCCTATATCGTCGACTCAACGGCGTCACCGGTTGCAACGATCATTCCTTTCAACGTGTGGCCCCTATATGTCGCAGGCCTAATCGCAATTCCGTCGATGAGTCATTTTATTGCTGATGAGCAGGCTGCTGTAAGCATGTTTCTTCGCGCGATACCTTTTAATTTCTACGGCTGGCTTGCCGTATTTTTTACATTCTTATTCGCGATGGACAAACTGCCATTTGTTGGTGGTGCAATGCGTGCCGCACAGCAACGTGTCAGAGACACCGGCGAACTGGACGCGCCTGGTGCAAAACCGATGATTTCGACAGAACTCGCAAGCCTGAATGTGGCACCCGGCTATCAACCGGCGTTGATCGACTTTTTCATGCCAATTGGCGTTTTGCTCAGCTTTTCAATCATCCCGTGGTTGCTGACAGGCACACCGATGATCTTTGAGGCTTTTGGTCTTGCTGTTGTTGCCAGCATGGTTGTTTCAATTATTCGGGGAATGGAGGTTGCAGATGCCTTCGAAGGCCTTGTCGACGGCATTAAAGGCGTAACAGTCGGCGCGATAATTCTCGGCCTTGCCGTAACACTGGCGAAAGTCTCGGAAACACTGGGCGCATCCGGCTACGTGATCGAGATCAGCACGGATTTGTTTACCGCATTACCGTACATTCTGCCGGGCCTCCTGATGGTCATTTGTATGCTCGTGGCTTTTTCTGTCGGTTCGTCCTGGGGCACTTATGCGGTTATATTTCCTATCGCTCTGCCTCTCGCCTATGCAATATCACCGGACCCTGTTTATATGTTGTTGTCCTTTGGCGCGATGATGGGCGGCGCCGTATTTGGCGATCAATGTTCGCCAATCTCGGATACAACGATACTCTCTGCGCTCGCCTGTGGCTCTGATTTGATGGATCATGTCTTCACACAGCTACCGATTGCACTGGCCGCGGCGGGTGTCTCGATCGTCTTATACACAATCGCGGCGATTGCGCTATTCCTATAGGCACAACTGATTAGCAGTTGTTATATAATCGCTTGCCCGGGCTCAGCGCCGGACCACACAAATCAGAAACCGATATAAAGCCGGAGCAGTAAGTTGACCCGTGACCAATCCTTTTTTGACAAATACTCCCTCGTAATCGGGGCCCTCGCCGCATTTGCCATTGCGCTTTTAGTCGTATCGATAAAGATGTCCGATCTGACCCAGGGCGTCTACACTCGCGATGCCGCTGAATATCAGGCCGCTGTAGCCGAGCGTATTCGCCCACTGAGCCAGGTCTATATGCCGGGCGAAGAGCAAGCGGCCGCGGCTTTGACTGTCGAGACTGTTGCCGACGTTCCTCCGGTCGCCACTACCCTGTCAGGCCCGCAGGTCTACAACGTAGCCTGTCTCGCCTGCCACGGCGGCGGTATTGGTGGCGCTCCGATTCTTGGTGACACTGCAGCCTGGGCGCCTCGAATCGCCCAAGGCGACGAGGTACTCAAGAGCCACGCTATTGATGGTTTCACCGATGTGGGTTTCATGCCGCCAAAAGGCGGGCGCATCGACATGTCCGATCAGGAAATCTACGCTGCGGTTGACTACATGGTCGGCGAAGCTCAATAAGCTGTTTGTCCGGCTCTCGTAGTCAGGCTCTGCGTCGATCCAGCTGCCTTAGAGCCAGCGCCTCCGCTATATGCGCGCTGGCGATGTCTTTCTCACCCGCGAGATCCGCGATGGTTCGTCCAACACGCAAGATACGTTGGTAGGCCCGCGCCGAAAGATTGAAGCGGTCGGATGCCCGCTCCAGAACCGCCCACCCAGCCTCACTAAGTCCACAACTCTTCGTCAGTGCTGCACCTTCCAGTCGTGCGTTGCAGAGGCCACCACGCTCTAGCTGCACAACGTGCGCTCGCTCGACACGAGTCGCTACCACGGCGCTGGGTTCTCCTGGCGGCGCATTATCACGAAGTAAACTATTGGATGGTCGGCCAACGACAACATGAAGATCAACTCTGTCGAGTAGCGGACCTGAGATTCTCGATCTGTAATTTGCGATTTTGTCGGCACTGCAACGACAATCACCGTTCGGGTCACCAAGGTAGCCGCAGGGACACGGGTTCATCGCTGCGATCAGTTGAAAGCTCGCTGCGAAGTCAGCCTGCTGTCCGGCCCGCGAAATCGTTATCTTACCCGCCTCCAGCGGCTCTCTCAGCACCTCAAGAACATTGCGATTGAACTCGGGCAATTCGTCGAGAAACAGTACGCCATTGTGGGCCCGCGATACCTCTCCCGGTCGAGGGCCCGAGCCCCCACCCACCAGCGCCGGGGCCGACGCCGTATGGTGCGGCGCTCGGAAAGGACGCTGTCGCCAGCGTGACAAATCAAGCCCGTGACCCAGCACAGAGTCGATCGCCGCCGTGGCCAGCGCCTCAGTCTCGGTCATTCCTGGCAGGATTCCCGGCAGGCGACGCGCCAGCATACTCTTGCCGGTGCCGGGCGGCCCGATGAACAACAGGTTGTGGCCACCAGCTGCCGCAATCTCCAGCGCTCGTTTTGCCTGCTGCTGACCCTTGACGTCCGACAAGTCTGCATCGGTTCTCGCCGCAACAATGGGTTCCTGTCGAACCAGCGGTGAAATCAGAGCGCTGCCAGTCAAATGCGCAGTAACTTCGAGCAGCGTACTAACACCTCTCGCCTCTACATTGCTTAGCGCTGCTTCTGCGCTGTTTTCGATGGGCACGATAATATTATTACCCAACTCGTGTGCCTTTAGGGCAGCAGGCAACACACCTGGGACGGGGCGCACGTCACCGTTCAGTGCGAGTTCTCCGTAAAACTCGAGTTTTTGAAATGCGTCTGACGGGATCAACCTGCTCGCGGCGAGAACGCCCAGTGCGATAGCCAGATCAAATCGACCACCGGTCTTGCGCATGTCGGCAGGCCCGAGGTTCACGGTGATGCGTTCCTGCGGAAAACTGAAGCCCGAGTTGATAATGGCACCGCGAACCCGATCTTTGCTTTCACGAACGGCCGTTTCCACCATGCCGACCACCGAAAACATCGGCAACCCACCTGACAGAAAGACCTCAATCGTGACTGGCGGCGCATCGGTGCCAAGCTGCGCACGACTCTTGAGTATCGCGAGACCCATGTTGTCGGCCCTCCCTGGCCAGCAAGCTGCTTACGAGCACGTCACAGACGTAACTACTGGTTTTTTTCGTACTCCGTGAGTCGCGCCCCCAGCGCTTCGAGCTTCTCTCGCGTTCGTTTGAGTACCGCCTCCTGTACTTCAAATTCTTCACGCGTCACAAGATCAAGTTTGCTGAGGCCGCTCTTCAGCACCGCGCGAAAATTTTCCTCGAGATCAATTCGCATTGAGCGCAAACCTTCCGGTACCGATTCCGCGAGCTTTCTCGCCAGATTTTCTATTGAATCATTTGTCATACCGCTTGATACCGCAGCCCGAATAAAAACGCCAGCAACGAATCTATTCTGCACAGCCAGGTTTGAGTGCCGCCCGGCCAAAACGGGGCGCGGTCCATTTTCAGCGCACCACCATGGTGCGGCTAAGATACTGGCAAATCGACAAGCTCTTGTTTTTGTACTGCTTTATAAATGTGGCACGAATTCTGCTTTATAGAGACTGAATCCACTAATTTCTTTATGGAGCAATACACATGAAAACCACCACGAAAACCGGACTTATAGCAGCGTTGCTGCTTACGAGCGGAGCAGCATCTGCGGACTGGTCTGCAAACCTCGGCTTCGCGAGCGACTACTACTACCGCGGTATTTTCCAAAGTGACTACTCCGTCAGCGGCGGAGTTGATTTCGAGTCCAGTGGCTTTTACGTAGGCACCTGGGCCGCTGATGTCGGCGACGGCGCGGAAGTCGACGGCTACTTCGGTTACGGCGGCGAAGTTGGTGATTTCAGCTACGGCATCGGTTACACCGGCTACTTCTACACTGGCGATTTCGATGACACCTATCAGGAAATCAATCTAGGCGCCGGTCTGGGCTTGTTCACTTTCGATGTTGCGATTGGTAAGTACGACAACTTCGGCGGCGACACTCAGGACTATGTGTACTACGCGCTTGGCGTGGAGCAGAACGGCTTCTACGGAAAGTACGCTGGTTTCTCTCAGGATTTTCAGGGCGAGTACTTTGAGGCTGGTTATGGCACGACAGTCTCCGGTATCGACCTCGGTGTGTATTTGCTTTTCTCGAACGAAGATCTTGTCGGAGAGGCAGAAGAATCGATCGTCTTCACAATTGGCAAGTCGTTCGGTCTATAGATAAAACGACTCGAACAGAGGGGCGGCCCGACCGCCCCTTTTTTACGTGCATAAGGGGAATAGCATGAAAATGATTACAGCGATCATCAAGCCATTCAAGCTTGATGACGTCCGCCAGGCGGTTGCTGATATCGGCATCCAGGGCATCACGGTCACCGAGGTCAAGGGTTTTGGTCGGCAACGCGGTCACACCGAGTTGTACCGCGGTGCCGAGTACGTCGTGGACTTTCTGCCGAAGGCAAAAATAGAACTCGCAGTAGCGGACGAGATTGCTGAACAGGTAATTGAGGCAATCGCCAATACAGCACGCACCGGCAAGATAGGCGACGGCAAGATTTTTGTCGCAGCAATCGAGCAGGCCATTCGCATTCGAACCGGTGAGACCGGTTCCGAAGCCGTTTAACTACCACTCACGCGGAGGATCTTCTCGTGGAAGAAGTAACACAAATATCGGCGCAGGTTACTGAACTGGCCTACGCCCTCGACACATTCTACTTCCTGGTCATGGGAGCACTCGTCATGTGGATGGCGGCTGGTTTCACGATGCTCGAAGCCGGGCTTGTTCGAGCCAAAAACACAGCCGAAATTCTGACCAAGAACGTCGGCCTTTATTCAATTGCCTGCATCATGTACATGCTGTGTGGCTACACGATCATGTACCCGGGTGACGACTTCGCCGGCGGCTTGTTTCAAAGCCTGTCGACAATCGGCAGCGGCATGCTTGGCAGCGCCGATAACTCGGCCGCCGACGTAATTGCTGGCGACGCATACTATTCAAACCTGTCTGACTTTTTCTTTCAGGTTGTGTTTGTTGCGACAGCGATGTCGATCGTATCCGGCGCGGTTGCGGAACGCATGAAGCTCTGGTCGTTCTTCCTGTTTTCTGTCGTCCTGACTGGCTTCATCTATCCGGTACAAGGTTTCTGGAAGTGGGGCGGTGGCTTTCTTCAGGAAGCAGGCTTCCAGGATTTCGCAGGATCAGGTGTTGTGCATCTCTGCGGTGCTGCGGCAGCTCTGGCTGGCGTGTTGTTGCTGGGCGCGCGTAAAGGCAAGTACGGACCAAACGGTCAGATCAACGCAATACCAGGGTGCAACCTGCCACTCGCGACCCTCGGAACCCTGATTCTTTGGCTGGGCTGGTTCGGCTTCAACGGTGGCTCGGAATTGAAGGTTTCCGACGTTGGTGAGGCGAACGCCGTTTCGCTGGTGTTCGTGAACACCAACATGGCCGCCGCTGGCGGACTTGTGTTCGCACTGCTCGTGTCACGTCTGTGGTTTGGTAAGGCAGACCTGACGATGGCATTGAACGGCGCTTTGGCTGGCCTCGTCGCGATTACAGCTGAACCACTGACACCGACGCCAATGGCCGCAACTCTGATTGGCGCCGCTGGTGGGCTGCTCGTTGTTGGCTCCATCGTTGCGCTGGACAAGCTGAAGATCGACGATCCTGTTGGTGCAATTTCAGTGCACGGTGTTGTAGGCATGTGGGGCCTGCTGGCCGTCTGCATTACCAACCCGGACGCAACGCTAGGTGCTCAGCTCATGGGGCTAGCCTCCATATTCGCCTGGGTCTTCGGCGCCAGCTTCATTGTCTGGTTCGCCATCAAGAAAGTCATCGGCATTCGCGTCAGCGAAGAGGAAGAGTACGAAGGTGTCGATATCAGCGAATGCGGCCTCGAGGCATACCCCGAATTCGCAGCCGCTGAGTAAGGACTGATCGAAACCGGCCTGTGGCGTTGACATAATTCGCCAGCGCCACAGGCCAACCATACGCCCGGTAGCGTAACAATATCTTTAAATAACAATCATTTAACGGACCTTCGGGTTTGTCTTTTTGTCTGCGTCGGATTTCGCAAAAACCGCTGTGATCCTGTTCACAATATAGTCACTCAACTCATGCTTTAATGCGTTATCGTTCAAAGCCTTAGCAATGGCCTGCTGACCAGAGTTCACTATTGGAAGAATTCGATGAAACGAGCAACGATTTTCCTCACCGCTGCCGCTATCGTGCTGGTCGCGAACAGTGCCGCCATTGGCGGTGACATCTATAAGTGGACCGACGATGACGGCAGCGTTCACTACCAGGATCGCCCTACCGAAGCACAAGCCGCAAATGTTGTTGCAGTTATGGTCAATATTGATTCTCGTGATACCGACAACGCCGCAATCACAGCGCAGACCCAGGCGCGCCTTGACGCTCAAGCCGCCGCTGCTCAGGTGGAAGCCGAAGCTCCAGCAACAATGACGCGACAGGAAAAAGACGCCGAGAAAGAGAAACGTCAGCAGCAATGCCAGACTTACCGCGGCCAGCTCGATCAATTCCTTCGTTCCCGAGCAATTTACACCGAGGGCGCGGACGGTGAGCGCGTCTATCAGGACGAGGCGCAACGGCAAGCAACAATCGACAGGGTACGAGCGCAGATCAACGAATATTGCGGCTCCTGACAACGACGCGCTCACGCGGTAGCGTTACAATTGGGCCTAATGGTCTGATCAACACCGGTCTGATCAACGACGTGCTGACCGAGTGGAGCGCAGCGCTTGCCTGCAGATTCTGAAAACAGGGAAACCCAAGCTTTTTTACCGGACTTTTGTGCTCCCGGCACGCTGTTTTTTGTCGTTCTTATCGTTGTGCTTGTCGCGATCGTGTTGACTCTCGCCGCCAACGACTCCCCAGACGTGTTCTTGATCGAACTTTCGAATATGTCGCTGTTTATGCTGTGGCCGGCACTACTTGGCTCGGCGATCATCTGCCGCTTCCGCAGCCAACTTGAGAGCGCGGGAAAGAAGCAGGCCTTCGTCCTGAGCTTTCTGATCCTTGAAGGTTTGGTTCTTGCATTGGCCGAAGCCTCGTACCGTATAACTCAGGCATTTGGCTTGTCTCTCATTATCGGCAACTCGCATGCGACGTTCATGCTGAGAACCTTCGCGATTAGCTTGATTATTCTCGCTCTAATGATGCGCTATCTGTACGTTGCCAGTGAGTGGCGACGGAGCATTGTGCTCGAAGCGCAAGCACGCATCAGTGCACTGCAGGCGCTGATTCGGCCACATTTTCTCTTTAATAGTATGAATACTATCGCGTCGCTGACGCGCACCAACCCAAAGCAGGCGGAAGAAGCTGTAGAGGATCTCTCCGACTTGCTACGTGCCAATTTGTCAGACTCTGGCGATCGGACCTCACTCAAGGCGGAGTTTGAGGTGGCGGCGATCTATCAGCGCATCGAGAAACTTCGGCTGGGCGACAGACTCAACGTGCGTTGGGATGTTGCAGACCTTCCCATGCGGGCACTAATCCCAAGCCTGACCATTCAGCCGCTGTTGGAAAATGCGATTTATCACGGTATCGAACTGCTCCCCGAAGGTGGACAGGTAACGGTGACCGGCACCTGCGATGAAAAGAACATCAAGATAAGCATTTCGAATCCGTTGGCGCCTGGCAAGCGGCGCGTGAAAGGCGGCAACAAGATGGCGATGACGAATATTCGGCAACGCTTTGACTTGGCGTACGGAAGCCGCGCAACAGTCGTCGTAGATGAAAACGACACGAATTTCACAGTAAGTCTCAGCTTCCCTTTCGACGAGCACAGCCCGTGAGGGTCCTTGTCGTTGATGACGAAAAGCCGGCCCGAGACAGATTACGGCAAATCCTCACGGATCTTGAGGACCACGAGCTTGTCGGTGAAGCCGCAAACGGCGAGCAGGCGCTGGCAATGGCGGTCGCACACAAACCGGACGTTGTGCTTCTCGACATTCGTATGCCCGGCGTTGACGGCATAGAAACCGCGCATCACCTTAATGCGCTGGAAAACTCACCGGCCGTTGTATTTACAACGGCGTACGACGAATACGCGATTGATGCATTCGATGCGCGCGCCATAGGCTATGTCCTGAAGCCAGTCAGGCGTGAGCGACTTGCCGGAGCTCTCGCGCAAGCCGCTAGATTGACGAGCAGCACATTGAAGCAGATCGCGATAGAATCTCAACGCAAGCACGTCTGCGCGCTGGTACACGGAGAACTATTGCTGATTCCGATCGGCGAAATCAGTTTTTTTGCCGCGGACCAAAAGTATGTCCGTGTCCATCATACCAATGGACAACAATTGATCGACGATTCACTGAAAGCGCTGGAACAGGAGTTTGCCGATGAGTTCGTCCGGATTCATCGCAGCGCACTTGTTGCGGTTGAAAAAATAGAGCGGTTGGAGAAAACCACCGATGGAAAAACCCGCTTAATATTGCGAGTTGGCTCGCATGATGACGGAAATGACCTGATAATCAGTCGCCGGCATGTCGGCGATGTTCGTCGTCGATTGAAAGGCAAGTAACCTCGGGAACAGCCGATTGAAGATTCGAATAGCAACTCGCAAGAGCGCGCTTGCGCTTTGGCAAGCCAACCATGTCGCAGCTGCGCTCGTGAATTTGCCTGATGTCGCCTCGGTGGAGCTGATTCCGATGACGACTCGTGGCGATGAAATTTTGGATCGCAGCCTGCAAAAAATTGGTGGCAAGGGCCTCTTCATCAAAGAGTTGGAGCTTGCGATGCAGGCTGACGAAGCAGACATCGCCGTACATTCAATGAAGGATGTGCCCGCCGAAATACCCGACGGGTTTTGCATCGCAGCTGTTCTTGAGCGCGCGAATTGCGCCGATGCCCTCGTTACGCGCGATGACTCCAGGCTGGACGCCATCGCAGAAGGGGCGCGGATCGGTAGCTCGAGTTTGCGTCGCCAGGCACAATTAATGATGTTACGCCCGGATTTCAGCGTCGAACCGTTGCGCGGCAACGTG
>PVMK01128086.1_pt1 | contig 18528 bp, 17 predicted proteins | sample 1853481 | NCBI WGS metagenome assembly PVMK01 (sample SAMN08533507, study PRJNA380276) | Marine sediment metagenome, whole genome shotgun sequencing project. | reverse complement strand
TGACCACTTCCACCATGCCAAGGAAGAAGAAGTACTTTTCCTGGAATTAGTCAAGCACGGCATGCCGGAGAAACAGTCACCGATTGAGGCGATGCAGATGGAACACGAGCAGGGGCGCGCCCACGTCAGTGCCATGGAAGAGGCGGCACAGAAAGCACTCGACGGCGAAACCGGTCAGGCAGCCATCATCGCTGAGCATGCCAAAGGCTATGCAGCATTGCTGCGCGGTCACATTGAAAAGGAAAATGACATCCTCTACCCGCTGGCAGAGCGCATTCTGCCGGAGGATGTGCGTGACGGTATGTTGACAGCGTATGGAACCGCCGAGTCACGCACGCCCGGGCTCAGAGAGAAGTATCAGAAGCTGGTTGAAGAGTATGAGCAGCAGATCAAATAACCGCACCAAAAGGAGCTTGTACAATGGGATGTTGTTCAAATAATGGTGGCAACTCTGGGCCATTTGCCGAAGGTAAGGAGTTGGTTGACTTTGTTTCTCAGGCACATGGCGGAAGTCTTCGTAATCAATCGATTCCCAGCGGCAGCCTGGAGGCTGTTTGTCAGGGATGCGGGGCAAACTTCACTTTAGCCACCTTCGTTGGCACGTGTTCGGCGTGTGGTGGTGTTCATGCTGTTTCACCGCCGCGTAGTGGTGATGTGGGTAATATTCAATTTGCGGGTAAAGGTTATCAACTCTCGGATGGGTAAATCTTTATAGGAGACGTGACCTGCCGGTTCTGATTTTGACCTTTCGCGTTCCTCGTTCCGCGTCCCGCGCTACTGGTTTTAAGGCCAAGACCGTCGGCCCCGGCCGACAGCCGGGTAACTTTCTTTCCAAAGCCAAAGAAAGTAACCAAAGAAGGCTTTGCGCTGCGCTTGGCATTTCCTGCTCGGGGTGGTCGGTGTGTTGATTACTTACGATCGTTGATGAGAAGGTTCCGGCTTTGTATCGTATTTGCTACTGAAATGCAGAGGTTCTCCTGCTTTTCAGTAGGGCTGTTGCAGCGACGGTCAGGAGGGTTGAGAATCAAGCACAAGCTATAAGGAATTGAACCCACCTTTTGTTTGGATGGTTTAAAAAAGCAGGGATTGGTTTTCGGTGCCACGCAGCACTCATGTGCTCATTAACCTTGCAGCTGAACGAAACACCGACCACTGGCGAAAGAAGTGCCCTCCGCAGGAGATAAGCCTTTTTGCATACTTTTTTGGCGTTGGAAAAAGTATGGCGTCTGACGGGACGCGACCCGTCGGTCTTGATCCTAAAGGGTTTTCATAACATCCAGATACCACAAACCATCAACGCAAGTGTAAACCTAGAAATACTGAATCAGAAGATACAACAGCGGCAAGCTGACAAAAGCCAACACAATCCCCAACCCAGCCAAAGCAACAGCCAACTCCACACCCATCCCTGCCGCAGCAGCCAGGGCGCTGGCAGTCACCATCGGCGGCATCCCGGCTTCAAATATGGAGACATCTGCAGCGAGACTGTCGACACCGAAGAGTCGACAGCCGAGCAAGGCGATGAGCGGTGCAATCATCAATTTGATGGCAAGGCCGGTACCGAGCGGTCCCAGGGTGGTCGGCTTCAGGCGCAGAGTTATCTGGAAGCCGATAGCTGTCATCACCAGCGGGGTCAAGGCCCCGGCCAGGCTTTGCAAGCCGTCAATCAGGGCCTTTTTGCATACTTTTTTGGCGTTGAAAAAAGTATGGCGTCTGACGGGACGCGACCCGTCGGTTTTGACTCTAATGGGTCCAGATACCACAAACTTATCAGCGTAAGTGTAAACCTAAAAATACTGAATCAAAAGATACAACAGCGGCAAGCTGGCAAAAGCAAACACTATCCCCAGCCCGGCCAGGGCAACAGCCAATTCCACCCCCATACCAGCCGCAGCAGCCAGGGCGCTGGCTGTTACCATCGGCGGCATCCCGGCTTCAAATATGGAGACATCTGCAGCGAGGCTGTCGACACCGAACAGTCGACAGCCGAGCAAGGCAACCAGCGGGGCAATCATCAATTTGATGGCAAGACCGGTACCGAGTGGTCCCAGGGTGGTCGGCTTCAGGCGCAGAGTCATCTGGAAGCCTATGGCAGTCATTACCAGCGGTGTTAAGGCCCCGGCCAGGCTTTGTAAGCCGTCAATCAAGGCCTGCGGATAGGTCCAGTCGCGCAACAGCAAGCCAACCAGCAGGGCCGTGGTTGGTGGAAAAAGCAGGGCACGTCGCACTATGGTGAGTACTCCGCTGCGTTTGCCACTGTAGATCGACAGGATTACAGCACCGTAAGTGGCAAAGATCAGCATGGTGCCGATCTGGTCGTAGAGGATCAGGTGAGGGATGCCCGGCTCCTCCGAAGAAGGCATTGACCATCGGTACGCCCATGAATGAGGTGTTGCCGAGCGGCACCACCAGCAGCAGGACTCCGATCGTCGGTCGTGACCAGTTACAGCGCCGCGCCAGCAGCAGGATGATCGCTGCCGAGAGCAGCAGCATGCACCAGGGAACGATGGCTGCTACGATGTTCTGGGTGGAAAGGGTGAGTTCCGGAGCCTTGAGCAGGATGACTGCCGGGAGCGACACGTAGAGGGCAAACATGTTGAGAACCCGTGCCGTTTCGTCTGGAAACGCTTTGATGCGTCTGAACAGGATGCCCAGCAAAACGAAGAGGCCGATCATGATGAAGTTTGCCAAGGTGTTGCTCCTCTTTTGAACCGAATGAGATGAAAGTATATTAAATGCAATGGTTTTTCCAGCGTGAAAAGGTATGACAGGCAGATGGGCCGTATTCCTTAGGAGACAATTGAGCTGTTGCGCCAGAAGCATCTTTGGAACTTATGTTTCGGAGCGTAGAACAATGCTAAATACAAGACCAAACTTGTCACCAATAGCCAAGTGCTGGTAAAGTCAACAAATACTGGTAAGCTATCGGCTAGGTGTTCAACGTTGATTACAAAAGGAGAACGACAATGCGCAACAAACGTCTTGTGCTTTATACAATTATTACAACAACAGTGCTTCTGCTTGTCACGAGCCTCACGGTGAGTGCTGCTTCTGTACCGCTGATATCCACCGATGAACTCAAGTCGAGGCTTGGCGAAGCTGATCTGATTGTTCTTGATGTTCGTGGCAGTTGGGATCTGGTTAAGTCCGATAATAAAATTGCCGGTTCGGAGCGTGTGGAACCGGGTGGTGCGAAACAGTGGGCCAAGAATTATCCCAAGGAGAAGACGATCGTTCTCTACTGCGCCTGAGTGAACGAGGCGACCAGTGCCAGTGTGGCACGGACATTGATAAAAATGGGCTACTCCAAGGTTTACGCTCTTAAAGGTGGTTGGCGCGAATGGGAAAGTAAGGGCTATCCGGTTGAGCCCAAATAGTCTCCGGTGCCAAACCAGCAACAGGAAAACTGTTGAACAGGAATCAAATAGATGAGTGAAAAGACCCTGTACGACAAACTCTGGGAACGTCACGTGGTTCGTTGTGACGATGATGGTACTTGCCTGCTCTATATCGACCGACATCTGGTCCATGAAGTGACTTCACCCCAGGCGTTTGAGGGGTTGCGCCTGGCTGGTCTTCCACTCTGGAGAGCAGAGACTATTCTGGCTGTGCCGGATCATAACGTACCGACAACGGACCGTAGTAAAGGCATCGCCGATCCACTCTCACGCCTGCAGATTGAGACTCTGGATGCCAATTGCACAGATTTAGGTATCACTGAGTTCACCATGGACGATATCCGCCAGGGCATTGTCCATATTATCGGGCCCTGAACAGGGCGCGACCCTGCCCGGTATGACGATTGTGTGTGGAGATTCCCATACCTCGACCCACGGCGCTTTGGGCTCCCTTGCCTTTGGTATCGGCACTTCCGAAGTTGAGCATGTTCTGGCGACCCAGTGCATTATCCAGAAGAAGGCTCGCAATATGCTGGTCAGTGTGGATGGTCAGGTTGGGCCAGGGGTTACTGCCAAGGACATCATGCTGGCCATTATCGGTAAGATCGGCACCGCCGGCGGCACAGGATATGTGATCGAATATGGCGGTGATGCGATACGGGCGTTATCAATGGAAGGGCGCATGACGGTCTGTAATATGTCGATTGAGGCCGGTGCGCGTGCCGGCTTGGTTGCTGTTGATGACAAGACGATCGATTACGTCAAAGGTCGGCCCTATGCGCCGAGCGGAGCGCTCTGGGAGCAGGCAATAGTTGACTGGCAATCGTTACAGAGTGACCTCGATGCCCACTATGGTCATGTTGTCCACCTTGATGCCGGTACGATTGAACCCCAGGTGACCTGGGGGACCTCGCCGGAGATGGTGGTTGCAGTCAACGGCTGTGTCCCGGATCCCGAAGCAGAACCGGATCCTGTTAAGCGCGAGGGTATGCGTGCGTCCCTCTCCTATATGGGGCTTGCTGCGAAGACCCCGATTACCGAGATTTATCCTGACACCGTTTTCATCGGTTCCTGCACCAATGCCCGCATTGAGGACCTGCGTGCGGCAGCGGCGATTGTTAAAGACCATAAGCTGGCTGCCAACATCAAGCGGGCCCTTGTTGTTCCCGGGTCAGGACTGGTCAAGCGTCAGGCTGAGTCAGAAGGCCTTGATGAGATATTCAAGCAGACCGGGTTCGAATGGCGGGAGGCGGGTTGTTCCATGTGTCTCGGCATGAACAACGACCGACTCGCACCCAAAGAGCGTTGTGCCTCAACCTCAAACCGCAACTTTGAAGGCAGGCAAGGGCAGGGCGGGCGTACCCATCTGGTCAGCCCGGCCATGGCTGCGGCCGCAGCAATTGCCGGCCATTTTGTTGATGTTCGCACTCTGGAGGGTTGACCAATGGAAGCCTTTTGCAAGCTGAATGGATTGGTTGCACCTCTGGATCGCTCCAATGTCGATACAGACGCCATTATTCCCAAGCAGTTTCTCAAATCGATCAAACGCACCGGCTTTGGCCCCAATCTTTTTGATGAATGGCGCTATCTGGACCACGGTGAAATTGGCATGGATTGCAGCAAGCGCCCTCTCAACCCCGATTTCGTTTTGAATCAGTCTCGTTACCAGGATGCGCAGATTCTGCTGGCACGTGACAACTTCGGTTGTGGCTCTTCGCGTGAACACGCTCCCTGGGCTTTGTTTGACGCCGGCTTCCGGGTCGTAATCGCACCAAGCTTTGCCGAGATCTTTGCTAACAATTGTTTCAAGAACGGCATTCTGCCGGTTGTACTCCCAGTTGACACGGTTGCCAGGTTGTTTGCAGAGGTCGCCGTGGCCTCTGGTTACCGGTTGGATGTAAACCTTGAAAAGCAGCAAGTGAAAACGCCAGCTGGTGAGGTGTTTGAGTTTGCAGTCGATGCCTTCCGTAAAAAATGTCTACTGGAGGGACTTGATGATATCAGCCTGACTTTGCAGCATGTCGAGGAGATAAAAGCATTTGAAGCGCGGCACAGGCAAGAGGAACCATGGTTGTTTGGCTCTTGATCCAGAGGCCTGGAAAGGCTTTTAAGGCAAAAGATGTTAGCCGCTGATAAAATCTGATGAACGCAGATGAAAGACTATTAAAACCATAAAGCCTTGGTTTTTGTAACGGTGCTGAACATTAAACTTTTTGCTTTGGGTTTATCCGCTTTTATCAGATTTTATCTGCGGCCAATTGAATGGTTTTGATTTCAAAAAAGATTTTCTTAGTGCCTTTGCGTTAAAAATGTTTAGCCTTTAGGCCAATAAATACGAAACATCAAACAGTACCCTAATAGACGAGGTTGCAATGCAAGGAACAGAGCTGGTTTTACGAGCACTTCATGCCAAGGGTGTGAAATACATTTTTGGCTACACTGGCGGGGCGATCATGCCGGTGCTTGATGAAATGGAAAAACAAAAGCTGTTTACCTTTTTTATGCCGCGCCATGAGCAAGGGGCAACCTTCATGGCTCAGGGTCTGTCGCGTGCATCGCTCTCGACAGACAATCCTCAGATTGGTGTTTGTATGTCAACCTCCGGTCCGGGTGCTATGAATCTGGTAACCGGCATTGCCGATGCGCACATGGACTCCGTGCCGATTGTTGCAATTACCGGACAGGTAGCAACTGGTGTGATAGCGACTGATGCCTTTCAGGAAAGCGATGTGGTCGGTGTCATGATGCCGATCTGCAAGCAGACCTACATGCCGCTTTCTGCCAAGGAGATCGAGAAAACCATTCACGAGGCATTCTATGTGGCAACGACCGGGCGATTCGGGCCGGTGGTGATCGACATCCCCAAAGATGTGCAGATGCAAAAGACCAGCGAGAGTTACAGATTTGACGCCAAGAAGTTCCGTCCGAAATTGCCTGGGTTTTACTATCATCCCTCGCCTGAGCGTGAAGTCCTGCACCAGGCCATCGAGATGATCAATCGCAGCGAGCGGCCGGTGATGTTCTGCGGGCACGGGGTCATCTCCAGCAATGCCGGGGCGATGCTGCAGGAGTTCGCCGAAAAGACCAATATCCCGGTAGCCTTCACCCTGCATGGTTTATCGGCGATGCCGGCCGATCATCCCCTGAGTCTGGGCATGATGGGTATGCACGGCACCGTCGAAGCAAACCGTGCGGTTATGAATGCCGACCTGATTATCAGCTTCGGTATGCGCTTTGATGATCGAGTGACCGGCAAGTTGAATGAATATGCCAAGGATGCCGATGTCATCCATGTGGAGATTGATCCCTCCGAACTCGACAAGAATGTTGCGACCACTGTTGCCATCAATGCCGATGTTGCCCGGACTCTGCATGTTATGCTCAACGACCCTGAACTGGTCTTCAAGCCGAGACGTCGCTGGTTGAAAGAGATTGAAGTCAATCGCCAGGAGACGGTTGCTGAAGTGGAAGCAGAGATTGCCGCCGGAGTCGGTGATGATGGCAAACTTTTGATGAAAACGATCATCCGCCGCCTGTCAGATATTACAGAGGGCAAGGATATTGTTGTCCCTGATGTCGGCCAGCATCAGATGATGGCGGCTCGTTATTACAACTTCCAGACCAACAACAGCTGGTTTACCTCCGGGGGCGCCGGTACCATGGGTTGCTCTCTACCGATGGCGATCGGGGCCAAACTGGCACGACCCGACGAACGGGTCTGGTCGATCAATGGTGACGGTGGTTTCCAGATGAACATACAGGAGCTGGGGACCATCATGGAGCAGGGCACGGATGTTAAAATCATGATTCTGAACAACGGCTATCTCGGCATGGTGCGCCAGTGGCAGACCCTCTTCTTTGATGGCCGTTATGCCGGTACGCCGATGCAAAGCCCGGACTACGAGCCAATAGCCAGAGCTTACGGTATTCCCTATCAGAAGGTCACCGAACTGGATCAGATTGACGCAGCTATTCGCACAGCCGCGGAGCACGAGGGTGCTTATCTGCTCGAATTCATCTGTGATCCTTCTGAGATCATTCTGCCAATGATTCCCGCCGGGGGCGGCTTTGGAGATATGATTGTGTCACGGCCCAAAACCTGAATCCTGAATTGCCAACTTCTTAGGGAAATTTAAATATGACAGCCAAAAAAATGCAAAGACGAGCCATTCTGGCCTTTGTGCAGAATAAACCGGGGACTCTCAACAAGATCGCCATGATGATTCGGCGCAAGATGTACAACGTCGATACTCTGACTGTTTGCAAGGCCAAGGCCCCGGGTGTCAGTCGTATGACCATCACGCTCCGCGAAGATGACGAGGCCAGGGTCACCCAGGTGATACGGCAGCTGGAAAAGTTTACCGAGGTCATTCGAGCCAAGGAACTGAATCGTGAAAACAGTTACTGGCGTGAAGTGGCCATAGTCAAGTTTGAGCTGGAAAAGAAAACTTTCGATAAATTACAGAAAAAATACCAGGTCGAAATTCTTGATAGTCAGCCGCATGATATCTACATCGTGCAGATTGCCGGTCCCATGGAAAGGATAGACAGTTTTCTGGAGGCTGTTGGATCTGAGCATTTTATAGAAATTGCCAGAACCGGTGTCATGGCGATGGACAAATGAGGGGTAAGGGACTTAGAAGTTATTGATTTACAGCTTCTGACTATAAAACTAAAGACAAATTAGCCGCGATGAAAATCTATCAAAGTCTATTGTTTAACCAAAAAAAACAAGAGAATATCTTTTGCCTTTATAGATTTTCATAGATTCTGATCGCGGCTAAATAAAAGGTTTTGCTTTAGCTTGATCAGCGTCCATCAGATTTGATCAGCGTCCCATTGCTTGGCCATTTGTCAATTGAATGAGTCAATGAGGAATACCATGAAACGCCGCAGCGAAGAGATTACCGGTCGGAAGAATACGGAAAAATGGGTCGAGCGCACTGCTGCGCGAACCATGCTGCGGGCTGTGCGTTTTACTGATGAGGATTTCGACAAGCCGATCATTGCTTTGGCGGTACCTCATACCAACGGTACGCCGTGTAATGACCATGTCAGGGCTCTTGGCGATATCGTCCAGCAGGCGATAGAAGACGCTGGCGGAAAGGCAATCGTCTTTGGCACCCCGGTGGTTTCGGACGGTATCTCCATGGGTACCGAGGCGATGAAATATTCGCTGGTCAGCCGCGAGGTGATTGCAGACAGTATCGAGTTGATGACCGAAGGCTACCGGGTCGATGCAGTGATTACCCTCTCCGGTTGCGACAAAACCATCCCCGCCGCCTTGATGCCGATCGCGCGCAATAACCTGATTGGTCTGACTCTCTATGGTGGCAGTATCCTGCCCGGAGAATATCATGGTAAAGCGCTCAATATCGTCAGTGCTTTCGAGGCGATCGGTGCTCATTGTGCCGGCAAAATCAGTGCAGAGGAGTTGCACGCGATCGAATGCCATGCCTGTCCTGGTGCCGGTTCCTGTGCCGGCATGTACACTGCCAATACCATGGCTTCGGCCATAGAAGCCCTTGGTATGAGCCTGCCCGGAGCAGCGTCTAATCTTGCTGTTGACGAGGGTAATGAAATATCTGCAGAAAAGCGTGAGGATTGTGTACGTGCTGCCCAGGCCGTTATGGCACTGCTTGAATCAGGATGTAAAGCTGGCGACATCATGACCCGCAAGGCCTTTGAAAACGCTTTGACGGTTGCCTGGGCACTCGGTGGTTCGACCAACGCGGTCTTGCATCTGCTGGCTCTGGCTCACGAAGCCGAAGTTGAATTGACCCTTGCTGATATTGAACAAGTGACCGCCAGGGTACCACTGCTGGGCAACTTCAAACCTTTTGGCCAGTACGTAATGAACGATCTGCACAAGATCGGCGGTCTGCCGATGGTGATGAAAACCCTGCTGGAGGCAGGTTATCTTCACGGCGATTGTCTGACGGTGACTGGCAGAACCTTGGCCGAGAACCTGGCGGAAGCACCACAACGGCCGGAGAACCAGGATGTATTCTACAGCCCCGGAGCAGCCCTATGCACCGGCTCATCAGCATATCCGAGTTCTGCACGGCAACCTGGCCTCAGAAGGGTGTGTGTTGAAAATCAGTGGTAAGGAGATGACCAACTTTTCCGGTCCGGCACGCGTATTCGATCGGGAAGAGGATGCCCTTGCAGCGATTCTGGCCGGCAAAATCTTCGCGGGAGACGTGATGGTTATTCGTTACGAGGGCCCCAAAGGTGGTCCTGGTATGCGCGAGATGCTGTCTCCATCATCGGCCTTGATGGGGGCTGGCCTGGGTAAAGATGTGGCAATGGTCACCGATGGTCGCTTCTCCGGTGGCACCCACGGTATCATGATCGGTCATGTGGCTCCGGAAGCTCAAACAGGTGGTGTCCTTGCGGTGGTGAGGGAAGGGGACACTATCGAGATTGACCTCGAGAGTGGTCAATTAAATCTTATGGTTGATGAAAGCAAGATTGCCGCGCGATTGGCACAATGGCAGGCTCCAGAGACACGATACAAGAGGGGAGTGTTGGCTAAATATGCCAGCCTGGTCTCGTCGGCGTCACTGGGGGCGGTTACCAGTTAATAAGCCCTGGTCGATTTCAGTCGGCCCTCCATACGAATAAAGGCCTCAGCACTTAAATCAGTGCCGGGGCCTTTTTGTCTTGGTGCCATTGTGGTTCGACCTGTCATCGACCAAATCACCCCGGGAAATATGCAATCTGGCAGACAGCTGATATATTTTAAATTGGTTATCCACTTGGCTCAAGTGCTCTCGAAGTTAGGTAAAAACAGGGTCAAGCTTCACGATTACTTCAAGATTTCACTGATTTCTCATGATTTAAATCAGGCATTTATCTCGAAGTAATCATGAGGCTAATAGATTCTCTCTGTGATTGTTAGTGAGTGAGACTTTTTCTCAGGGTTTAGTGGAGCGAAGTAGATAACCAGATATTTTAATTCTAGGTCGTGTTGCGTTAGCGTATGAGGTGGATATGTTTAACATCCATAACATGGCTTTTCTGACAATTGTCACTCTTCTGTTGATGCTGACAGGTTGCACGCCTGCGGTACAGACGACTTCTATGACAATCGATAAGGCCCGGTATGACCCCGCCGTTGCCCGTTATCCGACGAGTGTCGGTGTCTACTTCCCGGACGATTTTTTCGAGAACAACTTCTATCACGAGACCAACGACGGGCATCATCATACCTTTCACAACAATCCCGCGGATGCGACACGACAGGCGCTTGTCCTGGCTTTTGAGACGCTTTTTGCAGAGGTCCGTTATCTGGACACCTTGCAAGAGGGTCTCGACGCAGAAGACCTTGCGTTCGTTGTCGTTCCGAACATCTCCTCGATGACAGCGGACCTCGCCCCGGAAGTTATTGCCGTCATGATGGTCTATCAATTCGAATTCTTTGCCGATGGCGAGCATCTCTATTCATGGCAGATTTCTGGTCAAGATTCTGTAGGCAGGCCGTCTGTGCAGATGGCGTCGACGATCAGCAACTCCGCTAGTCAGGAAGTTCGGTCACGGGCCATCTCGCCTGAAAAATTTGACGCTGTGGCCCGGAGGGCCGTCTGGGACGCCATCTCTGTTTTAATGGCCGAGTTCGACCGTCAGAGACTCCTGACAGACAGGCTCCCGACATCTGTGGTGAATGGCAAGGCCGTTGATAACTCCCGGCGGACTGCCGCTGACCAGGTCCTCCTGGCGATGGTCGGCCCTGTTTTCGATCAGGGCCAGGTCCCCGAAAAACAACGCCTTGAAGTCTGTCTGATCGAAGAGATCAATAACAACGGACTGTCCTTGCAGACAGTGCCGCTTCACGTCTTGCGCGATCAATTGTACCCGTGGTTGTCACGCAGCAACTACCCACGGAAGTTGAATGAGTTGGAACTGATCATCAGGGAACCGGCGGTCAAGGAACGTCTGCAAAAACTGGGGGTTCAGTATGTTCTGAGCTGGGACGGAGAGACCCTTCGCTCGCAGTTAGAGGGACCGCTCTATATGACTCCCTACGGCATTATCGGCTATGAAAGCGCAGACAAAACGTCGATGATCAAGGCCGATCTGCTGGCTGTCGAGGACGGCAGGGTTGTGACCTCCTTTGAAATTCTCCGCGAGGGGACAGACTACACGCTGGGGCTTGTCTGGTTCCCCGTGCCATTTTTCGAGGACACAGAAGAGGATGCTTGTGAGGAGATCACGCGCCAGATCGAAACGTTTATTCAAGTTAATGCACGGCACAAGCAGGACGGTCGTTGATAAACAGGGCCAAGACTAAAACTCTTATCACAACACACAATAAAACATTACAGCTATTAAATTAACTGGTTACGCCTTTTTATCTGTTGTGGTCTTTGGTGTATTATGATGTTGTTGGATGGGCTGGTGTACCAAGAGCGCACCAAGATTTTTCCTTATACTTTTATATTGTCGAGTACTATTAATCCCAAGGTCATGTAAGAAAGAGTTGCGAGAATATAAATAAGAATACGTTCCGGCGGGCGTTCTGCGATTGCTGTTAATCGTGATTTATGAGAAAGCCCCTGTAAACCTCCCTGTTTTAATACCAACTATTATGAGAAAAACCCAGCTATTGGTTGACGGCTAAATACTCTTTCGGAGTGAGGTCGCCAAGAGAATCATACGGTCGGAGAAACATGATGTATTGAGGTTGATCAGGCTTTAGCTTCGCGACAGTGTTTCTGATGGGAGTTCTGAAAATTGACGCTTATAATAACTGGCAAATCTCCCTATATGCCAGAATCCCCAGCGGTTAGCGATGTCGCTAATCAAGGTTGTCTGCGAATGGTTTTTAATGAGTTCTTTCCTTACACCATTTAGTCGAATTGCCAACAGATACTGTTGTGGCGATACACCGTACCACCCTATAAAAATACGCCGCAGGGTGCGTTCGCTGATATGGAAGACGCTGGAAAGTTCAGCCACAGAAAAAAACTCAGGGTCTGTATCAGCAACGTAACCTTCTATACCCTTGACTATTTGGACATGTTTTTGAAAAGGGAGTGTCAAACTGCTCTCTTTACCAAGGGCAAGTATGTCGAAGATATGATTCGCCAGTTCATCACGGAGTCTCTGCTGAAACTGTGGTTGAGCCATAAGTTGCGGACATTGATTCACCATAGAAAAGGCATGTATCACATAAGACCTCAAACCATTTAGTTTTGAAGCTATGACCTTCAGAACACCTCCCTGTTGTAGTTTGATGGCCAAAGCATGACTCTCTTCCTGATGCAGTTTCTCTTCAACTAGGTGCTCCGCAAGCGAAAGAGTATAGACATGAAATCCCTCAAGGTTCGTTGCGTGGAGCTCGCCGCCTTTTGGGAAGATAGCAAAGTTCTCCTTTGTCATCTCATGCTTTCGCCAAACAAAAGGGCTCGCATCCGCTGCCAAAAGGGCAAATGTCCTCATTCCAGGGGGCGGATTACCTTGCACTATTAGGCGACGGTTGAAGCGAGTCTCTGTGATGATAATGTCCGGTGTTATTATTTGGGAAGTGTCAGACTGGAAGCGTCCATAATCCAACTGCTCGAACTCAAGGCCCCAACCCCGAATATACTGTTGGTATTCTTCAAAACTGTTGAATTGCGAATTTATTAGTGAGGAATCTGTTGGTTTAATCATTTTGTTATAAAAATGTCCGATTCTGGATGTCACTTACTGGTCAATTCGATAAATTCTAACTTGGAATTAATTGGATGCAACAACAAACTAGAAGGAGGCGTCAAATTGTATAAATCCACAAAAATCGGAAAAGCAGTGGTATTGGCTGTTTCTGTGACGTGCTTGCTAGCCGTTTCAGTGAACGCCAACGAAATTGTACACGATGCAGAATTTGTCCATATGGAAAAAGAATTCGGTGTGCAATGGAAAGCGGATGATAAAGAGGTTCGGAAAAAGCTTGCAGATTTAGAGGCAAGATTCGGTAAGAAACCCAACATCGTTTATATTCTTGCTGATGACGTCGGATATACCGAACTTGGCAGCTACGGCGGCGGCAAAAGTTCGCGGCGCGCCGACACCGAACCTTGATAAAATGGCTCAGGAGGGTATGCGTTTTTTGTCCTTTTATTCTGAGGTCGAATGTACTCCCTCGCGCAGCCGCTTTGACGACAGGACGTCACCCGATTCGCAACGGCCTCTACAAAATTGCGATGCCCGGAGAGGTTGGCACGGGTTTGCACGAGGACGAGGTGACTATTGCCGAAATTCTTAGCGCGGCGGGCTACTACACAGGGCATTTCGGTAAATGGCATATGGGAGGTGAAGAAGAGAATCTCCCTACAAACCAAGGCTTTGATGAGGCCGAGTGGTCCGAAGGTAATCCTCCGTGGTGGGTCAATAACAAAAACGCCAAGGCCACCGATGACGTCGGTGGCTTTACCCAGCGCGCGTTGATGTATTCACCCGGCCCTGAAAACTTCCCCTACGATACCGGCGGCGTGATGCGGGCTAAGAAGGGTGAGGAACCGACTATGGTTTACGAGTATTCGATGGAGAAATACAATACGTATGACTCTGAGGTGGCAGACAGGACTATCGAATTCATCAAGAAGCGGGCGAAAGAAGACCAGCCGTTCTTTGTCAATTTTTGGGGCAAGGGGAATCACTTTTGGGGCGCGCACCCCGATTTCCGTGACACCCCGGCTGGGACCAATACGTCCTCCCAGATGGTGGAGCATGACTACAACACAGGCCGAATACTCAAAACACTTACGGATCTGGGGATCGCTGAGAATACGCTTGTGATTTGGAGCTCCGACAACGGCCCCATGTACACGATACATCCCCACGGTGGCTACTCTCTGCTTCCTGGTGGCAAGGGCGAAACGCGGGAGGGCGGCATCCGTGTGCCGTCGCTTGCATGGTGGCCGGGAATGATTGCGCCGGGGCAGGACCCGTTGGACCTTATTCAGATAACCGACTGGTTCACTACCATCACTAGCCTTGCCGGTGCCAAGAATGGAATCCCCACTGATCGCGTCATCGACGGTGTTGACCAGAGTGGCCTGTTGCTGTTAGGCGAGGGTAAGGGAAGGCGTGACTACGTCTTCCATTACAACAGAGAAAACTTGGAGGCGGTACGGAAGGACCAGATCAAGCTCAACCTCAAGCCAAGGAATCCGGCTTTCCACTTCTACGAGGTCTTCAATATCTACCATGATCCGGCAGAGCGTTTCCCGAACGAACCCCAAAACGGTATTTGGGCCGGTCCGGGAATGACTAAGATGATCCAAGAGCACATGCTACTAATACAGAAATACCCGAACCGGGTACTGAAGAGCTACTATCGTGACTTCGATAGCTCGTTCGATCCTGAGCCGACTCCTGTCTACAAGTCCCAAAAACAAGTAGACTGGTAGCCCCATAACAATCGCCAATCTGAGGCGCATCCGCCCCGGTTAAATATAGCGGAGCCTCAGATTGGCATTACGCGAATTCAAAACAACAAAAGCCATCCGCAGTCGTGCAGATGGTTTGTAGTCAAAGTCGTGTAATCTCCCCCTAGAATCTCATTCAGCAAGCAACAGAAACATAGGTCGGCATACGCTTATCACAACAAAAGGTCAAAAATCAGTCTTTGAAGAGGAGAAAACAAGATGAAGAGACGATTCTGGATGGTTGCGCTTGTCATGTTTGGCTTGGCAGCGTCAGCCCCAGCTTTTGCCGGAGGTGTCTACCTCTCGGAAATAGGCACTCCGGTCAGCGTTGGTACAGCGGGAGTTGCCAATGTGACCAATACAATCGGGCCAGCTTCCGTTTTCACAAACCCAGCCGGTATGACCGGTCTTGATAGGGACCAGTCTATGGGTGGCATCCAACTCGTTATACCAACAATTCGCTTCGATTCGGATGTTTCGACCGCTGGCGGCAGTGATGGCGGTAATGCTGGTTCTGTGGTTGGTATCCCGAGTTTGTTTGCTGTGAAAGTCTTGGATGATGGCTGGCGTTTAGGGTTGGGCATCTCTGTTCCCTTGGGCGGTGGCGTTGACTACGGTAAAGATTTCGTTGGTCGCTACCAGGCACAAAAGTCAGAGTTGGCCGTAATCAGTATCTCTCCGGCGGCCGCCTACCAGGTCAACGATAAGCTATCGTTGGGCGGCGGAGTGTCTTTCCTTTATACCAGTATGGATTTGCACTTCGCTCTGAATCAGCCGGGACCTATTTCTTCTGACGGACAGGTCAGAATGGACGGTCTGGACGACTGGGGTTATCAAGGTTTTGTTGGCGCCATATATAAAGCAACAGACCGCCTGACTCTGGGCGCTCTCTATCGTTCTGAGGCCGATGTCGAGCTTGAAGGTGATATCAAATTCAAGGGTGTCACGGTGCCACCTATCAATGCGATTACATCTCAATTCAATAAAGCCAAGATCGACTTCACTTACCCGCAGTTGTTTCAGGTCGGCGTGAAATATAAACTGACGGATGATACCTTGCTTATGGCTGATGTAGACTGGGAAGATTGGTCCGCATTTGGCGACACCCGTCTTGGCCTGAGCGGAGACAGCTCCGTGCTGCAATCTTTTGACCGCGACTGGGACGACACCTGGCATCTCGGTTTCGCACTCGCAAATCGCCTGTCTGAAAACCAGATTGTCACCGTTGGTGTCGGCTACGACAGCTCACCGGTGAGCGATAGCAAGCGTACCGCAGACCTTCCCGTAGATGAGCAACTGCGTCTTTCCGCTGCGTATATCAAGGAATTCACTGATCAATTGACCATTGCTCTGGGGGGGACATTCATCTGGATGGGTGATGGGAAAATGGATCAGGTCGCTCAGGGTGAGCGGTTCGCGGGTGATTTCAGCACGAATAACCTCATATTTCTTTCCGCGACACTGAAATACATCTTTTAACAAACTTGTCTTTTGGGAGGTAGTGTTATGCCACGATTGTTATGTATTTTTTCCGTCTGTATTGCCTTGGCCTGCGCTCTTCCTACCTATGCAGAAGAGCAGGAGGAAAATCCGTCAAATCCACTCGCCGCAGCCAGCAACTTGGATCTACGTGCAAAGTATCTTGACTTGGGTGACGACTTCGAGCGTTACATTTATTCCCTCGAGGGTTCCACCATGCTTAGTCCAAAGATCAAACTCAAATATGAGCTGCATTACTGGGATACCGATGTCACCGGCTCAAGCGAAAATGATTGGGAGTCCCTGGTTATCAAGCCGATTTTTTTCATCAGTGAAGGCGTTAAGAACGATACAAAATATCGCTTAGCGGTCGGTTTTGATTGGATACACGATTTTGACAATGAAGATAAGGCCATCGGCGGTGGTAGCAGTATCATTGCTCCTTTCGTTGGGCTTGCCTTGGGTGTTTCTGAGCAGACAATAATCATCCCCCTGGTTCAGCACTTCATGTCCTACGATGGCAACAGTGTCAACGAGACGGGACTTCGTCTGATAGGTATGCAGCAACTGCCGCAGCAGATGTGGCTAAAGCTGGATGCCAAGGTTCCGATTGATTGGCAGCACGATGAAGAGGTCCCGGCCTCTGTGGAGTTGCAATGGGGAAAGATGTTTAATGCCAGGTTCGGTGCCTATGTCGACGGGCTTGCTGGTGTCGGCGGTGATCGGCCGTATGATTACGGGCTTGGGATAGGTTTGCGGACGATGTTCTGAAAATTTACTAAATCGCTGAGTAATACTTGTTTGGGAGAACACGCAAAAAGCTCTCCTCGTTTGATTTCGATCCCTGACTTGGTTTCATCCCAATAGTGTTACTAATGTCGGTTTCTGAAAAGACAGGGGAAAGACGACCAATGATCACAGGTTATCTGAGTGGTTTCGGCTGACTTTTAGTTTTTTAAACCAGAAGCACTTAAACTAGGCAAAGAACATGAGGTGAGTTATGGAAAAGAATGGAGCGAGCCGACGTGATTTTATGAAAATCTCGTTAGCAGGGGCCGCGGTTGGCACGTTGGGGCTTATGTGTGGCCGACCAAGTCAAGCAACTGAAACGGTGAAAGACCAAATCAAGATTGCTGGTTACGACTATGACCGTGTCCGTTCCATCATGGATGGGCAGACAGGCATCAAAGATGCTGAAGTCAGCTTTAACGTCGAAAACATTTACGAGGCCAGCCGTTATGCCTTTGGTCCCGATCGCAAGTATGAGGTTACTGAAATAGGGCTACTCCCCTTCATCAGAAGTTACATTAACAAGGATTTTCGGGCGTACACTCTCGTTCCTGCTTTCGTCTCGCGCACCTTCAGGCATCGCAATGTTTTTGTACATGTTGATTCCGGGATTGAAAAACCCGAAGATTTGCGTGGCAAAAGGGTAGGAACCCCCGGTTACGCTTTCAGTGCCAATACGTGGATACGTGGTTTTTTGCTTGATGAGTATGGTGTCAAAGCCGATGACATGAATTGGATCGAGACCACAGAGAGCTCCGATGGAGCCAAACTCAGCTCGAAGTTGGATAGACATTTCCTCCCCGATGATTTTCCTCTTGTAAAGGGGCCTCCGGGTATCGATGAATCCGAGTTGCTACTTTCGGGTGGCTGTGACGCGCTGATCACAGCAATTACGCCCCGTGCTTTTCTCGAGGGTAATCCAAAAATCAAGACCTTGTTCCCCGATGTCCGTGCCGCAGAGCAAGACTATTACAGGAGCACGCATTTATTCCCTATCATGCATGCCGTAGCAATTCGTACCGACGTGATTAAGGAGAAACCCTGGTTGCCGAAGGCGGTTTTCGAAATGTACAGTAAGGCCAAGCAAAAAGCCTATGACAACCTGGAAACCACGACTTCTTTGAAGGTCTCTCTGCCGTGGGTGACCCAGGAGTTTGAAGATACCCGCAGCCTTATGGGTAAAAACTACTGGCCATATGGTGTTGAGGCCAATCGTAAGGAACTTGAACTGGTAATGCGTTATACCTACGAACAAGGGTTGGTAAAGCATCGCCTCAAATTCGAAGAGTTGTTCCATCCATCAACATTGAAACTGGAAGAGAACATGGGCTAATCGTCACAGAACCAATCGCTTCCCCAAAACACTGCCCTTTTTGGGGCCCAGTGAGCTTAACGCGATGTCCTGCAAAGCATTGTTTATTAAACACGAAAGCCCCCATCTTCGGATC
>PVMK01162685.1_pt1 | contig 18529 bp, 17 predicted proteins | sample 1853481 | NCBI WGS metagenome assembly PVMK01 (sample SAMN08533507, study PRJNA380276) | Marine sediment metagenome, whole genome shotgun sequencing project. | reverse complement strand
TCGACTATCTCCGTGCTGTCACAGGCGGACTGAATGCACCGTTTATGTCGATCTATATCCCGGCGGAGAATGAGATTGAGGCTGCGCGGGAGGTGGCCGACAAGCTGATTGGACTCGTCAATCGGATTGTCGATGACTCGCCCGACAAGTTCGCGATTCCGTTTTCGACGGACGACGTCAGACAGCAATTCGCGGCTGGCCTGATTTCCCTGCCAATGGGCCTGGAGAACGGATCGCCGATCGGCACCGACCTGGAAATGGTGCAGTACTTTCCATGACCGCGGCGTACGTTACGTCACGCTTACGCATAGTCTTTCAAATCAGATTTCTGACTCGTCCTATGACGACAACAAGCAGTGGGACGGTCTTAAGCGAATTCGGTTTCGAGCTTGTAAAAGAGATGAATCGGGTCGGCATCATGGTCGATATCAGTCATGTGTCTGATGCCGCATTCGGGATGTCATGGAGGTCGCACAGGCGCCAGTTATTGCGTCACACTCGTCGGCCAGGTATTTCACGCCCGATTGGGAGCGCAATATAAGCGACGACATGATCAAGCGAGTCGCTGAGAGCGGTGGTGTCGTGATGATCAATTTTGGCTCGGCGTTCGTCACCAGGGAAGCGAACGAGTACTCGCTGAGCAGAAGAGACGCCTACGATGCCTACATCGAAGAAAGCGAATTCGAAAAGAACGACGAGCTTCAGGCAGCTTTCGACGATCTCTATGCCCGGGACAACGGCCCCTACCCTTACGCCACGCTCGGGGAAACGCTCGATCACTTCGATCACGTCGTTGCACTGGTCGGTATTGACCACGTTGGCATCGGTTCGGATTACGAAGGCGTAGGCGATTCGCTGCCGGTTGGGCTAAAGGATGTATCCACCTATCCGAACCTGATCAAGGGGACTGCTGGAACGGGACTACAGCGAAGATGACGTCAGGAAGATTCTGGGTGAGAACCTGCTTCGTGTCTGGGCCGAGGTTGAAGCGTACGCCGAACGACAAGCAATGTAATCATTGATCGCCCGTCAGGAAGGGCTCTTACTATGAAGCGAATCAGTACATGTTCTGTTATCGCAGTAATTGCTTGCGCGATTGCTGCCTGCACTCCCGCACCGCCCGCCTATGACCTCATCATCCGCGGAGGTACTGTTTATGACGGCCTTGGTGGCGAACCTTTTGTCGGCGATGTCGCCATTTCCGGCGACAGGATTACTGCGGTGGGCGATCTCTCTGGCGCGACGGCGAGCCGATGAAATCGATGCTTCCGGCAAGGCTGTATCACCTGGGTTTCATCAATATGCTTTCATGGGCAACAGCATCACTCATTGAGGACGGTCGCGGCATGAGTGACCTGAAACAGGGAGTCACGCTCGAGGTCATGGGTGAAGGCCGGTCGATGGGTCCGTGGAATGAGCGCTTGAAGGCCGAGGTGCTGGCCCGTCAGGGGGACATAAAGTATGACATCGAGTGGACCACGCTCGGTGAATACATGGAGTACCTCACGACGAAGGGCATCTCACCGAACGTCGCGTCGTATGTTGGCGCTACCACTGTGCGGATTCACGAAGTGGGTTACGACAAACCGCAAAGCGACTGCAGAAGAGCTGTCGCGCATGCAGGACCTGGTGCGGGCGGCGATGTGGGAAGGCGCGCTCGGTGTCGGCTCCTCGCTGATCTACGCACCCGGCAAACTTTGCGGATACCGATGAACTCATCGCCCTTGTCAGTGCCGCAGCGGAATTCGGCGGGGCATACATCTCGCACATCCGATCTGAGGGCGACCGGCTGGAAAAAGGAGTCCAGGAGCTGATCGATATCGCGCGTGCGACCGGCGTCCCGGCGGAGATCTATCACCTGAAAGCATCGGGCAAACCCAACTGGCACAAACTCGAGCAGGTCTTCGAAATGGTCGAATCCGCGCGCGCCGAAGGGCCTGAAAATCACCGCTGATATGTATACCTACCCGGCCAGTGCCACCGGGCTGAACGCGTCGATGCCATTGTGGGTGCAGGAAGGCGGGCACGATGCCTGGGTGGCCCGCCTCAAAGACCCGATAGTCCGTGCCCGCGTCGTTTTTGAAATGACCAGCCCCGATGTCGACTGGGAAAACCGCTACCTCCAGGCCGGTCCCGAAAACATCCTGTTGCTCGGATTCAAGACTGCGGAATTAAAGCCTCTGATCGGCAAAACGCTCAAGCAGGTTGCTGAGGATCGGGGCGCTGACCCCTGCCGAAACCGCCATCGACCTCGTCATTGCTGACGACAGCCGGGTCGACGTCAGCTATTTCATGATGTCTGAAGAAAACGTGGCGAAAAAGGTAGCTCAGCCCTGGGTCAGTTTCGGCTCCGATGAGGAAGCCTCGGCAACGGAAGGCGTGTTCTTGTTGTCCAACAACCATCCGCGTGCTTTTGGCACGTTTGCGCGCGTGCTCGGAAAATATTCACGCGACGAAGGCATCATGCCGCTCGAGGAGGCTGTGCGCCGCATGACCTCCCTCCCCGCCGGGAACATTCAGATTCGTGATCGAGGCCGGCTTGCGGAGGGCTACTTTGCTGACGTCGTCGTATTCGATCCGGCAACAGTATCGGACCACGCCACTTTTCCGGCACCACACCAATATGCGACCGGCATTGAGCAAGTCTTCGTTAACGGCGAACAGGTACTGAGAAACGGCGAGCATACCGGCGCTACGCCGGGGCGTGTCGTGCGCGGCCCTGGCTGGGCCGGCTGGTCGAAGTGAAGGCGACAGACCCCTGAGGGGCTGCGTAGCAGCAATATCCGGGCTAGACGTCGATCTTGCCCATTGCGACAAGCAATAGGACCAAGGAAATAGACGAGGCTGCTGCTATACCACCAATAGTGCAAACGAGAAATATAAGGTCCACTGCAATTCTCCTGTGACAGATCCTCCGCCCTTTCTAGGGGATAGATCGTCTGCGGAAAATGCGTAAATATACCTACAGGCGCGTTAATCGCGCGCCGCAATGCATATCACATCGTGAATATGGCGGCGAAAGTCACAATGCTGTCGAAGAAATGGCCCAGCCTCACGTTCTCATCAGGGCTGTGTTGATTGTTGTCGAAGTTCACGGTTGGTATGCCGAGAGCCGGAATATCAAGCGCCTCGATAAACGGCGCAATCGGCACGGTTCCACCGCTGGTCCGTTTTTGCACGATCGGCCCGTCCCAGACGCCATTAAGTGCGGCCACGACCTGTCGTGCCATTGGATTGCTTAGTGCCGTTCGGTACGCATTCATGCTGCCGCGACGGATCACTTTTACGATCCGTCCATAGTCCGCACGGGTCGCATCATCCGGATCTTCCGCAACAATGTGAAAACCCTGCTTTTCGATATGCGTTGTCAGCTTTGCATAGATGTCGTCCGGCTGCGTCTCTTTGACGAGACGAATATCGATGGCGGCAATCGCACGATCCGGAACGATCGTCCTGGCGTCGGCACCGACCCAGCCACTTTCCAGACCGCGCACGTTCAGCGACGGATATTGAATGGCTTCCTGCAGAGAGTTGCCAACCTTGTCGGGCTGTGAAAAACCCAGCACGGTCTTTAGCTCTTCGAGATTGTCGGGGACTGCGTCCAGCACCTGCTGATCGCCAGGCGTGAAGTCGATGCCGTCATAGAAACCCTCGAGGAGGACACGACCCTCGGCATCTTTCATCGATGCCAGCAGCTGGGCCAGTTGCATCGCCGGATTCGGCGCCCAGTTGCCGTAATGACCGCTATGTAACGGAGCCCGCGGACCAAAAACCGTCAGATCGACCGTCATGATTCCCCGCGCACCAAAAACGACAGTCGGTCGATCGGACTGATGCAGCGGCCCGTCGAAAATCAGTAACAGGTCGGCGGCAAGCCGGTCGCGATATCTTTCAATAGCGGGAACAAGACTCGGCGACCCGTCCTCCTCCTCGCCGTCCAGGATGACTTTGATATTCGAAGTCACGGGAATACCGGCGGCTTTTAGCGCATCCAGCGCCACAAGCAGCCCGATGATCGGGGCCGTGTCGTCGGAGGCCGAGCGCGCGTAAATACGCCAGTCGTCGTCAAAGGATTCCGCGGCTGCAAAATCGATTACCTGCGAATCGTGTGACAGCTTGCCGTTTACCATCACGGGCTGAAACGGATCGGCCTGTTGCCATTTGGCGGGATCGACCGGCTGACCGTCATAGTGGCAGTAAAGAAGCAGCGTCCGGCTTGCTCCAGGCACCGATAAATTACCATAAACCAGTGGGTTACCGTCTGTTTCTAGAATTTCACTTAGAAACCCTCGCTGCGCCAGCTCGGCGCGCAGATAACTCGCTTTCCGCCGGATATTGACCTCATCGGCCGCGACGGCGGGGAATCGCAGCGCTGCCATCAGGTTCGAGAGGATTTCCTTTTGCGTCGCCTCAGCATAGCTTTCGACCGGCTGCCGCAGGTCCTGGGCCAGCAAAGCCGATGGCAAAGCCACCGCTGCCCCGAGCAACAGCGAAACCAGAATCGACATTCTCATTGCACTCTGTCCTTGTTATTAATTGTGACGGTTGCCGGAAAAGCATGTCCGGTTAGAAGGAAAACGGTCTTTTGTCTGCCGCTTGTTCCGGCAAATACTTTTGTCTCAGGCGCTCCTGTTTCACCGGTGGATACTCTTCGTGTATGACACGGCGTACGTGATTTTCGGCGATAAGAACCTGGTCGTTTGCGATTTTTGCAAGCATCCTGGCGTCCTCGAGCACCCCGTTCGCCTCCTGCACGTGCCTTGGTTTCGCTTGCTCGGCTCGCTCATGAAGTCGCCTGGCGATTCGCTCGGCCTTCTCGACCGCCTGCAGTGCTCTTCCCTCGTCCCGACGCGCCTCTGCCAATACGCGCCGGGTCTCACGCAGCTGCCCCCAGGCTGAGCGCCTGATCAGCTGTGATAACACAATGAGGACAATAATCAGCCCAATGCCGACTGCTGCCAACAGCGCCCAGTTACTTTTGAGAAGCTCAGAATCCATGCAGCGAAACTATACCATTGTGCGTAGCCATCCAATTTAGCGACAATAGCTCGATATCCGAGTGCGCTGTCTACTCGATAGCTAACTGGCGCTCTTGTTTCAGGCCAAACAGCTTCTGCATCACGATCGCAGCGGGGCAGAATCCCGTGAACGACTGTTGAAACAGATTGGCTCCAACAAAAACGATCAGCCAGACAAAGGCCGGGTGCACAAAATAGGTCAATACCACTGATAAAAGCACCATGAATCCGGCGAAAGCTTCGACGGCGTGTTCCAAAGACATTTTCTTCATCAAATTATTCCTCAATAGTTATAGCGGAGGCGCACATAGAGATTGCTGGCATCCTCCAGTTGGCTGAAAAACGTTTGTGGCTCATCGCCGGCGAAAATGCTGCCGCCGGCGGCCAGCGTCCACTGGTCGCTGTGGCGATAGGTAAACTGCGGGCGCAGATAGACATCTTTATCTGACGGCGACCAGAACGTAAATAACGAGTAAATGTATTTGTCCCGTCCTGCCCGGTAGGTCAGCCGATTCGTAATCATGTGGCGGTATTCGTCCGGCTCGAACTCAGGTGTCGGCGAGTTCGCGATCAGGGCGTCGTGATCAATTGTCCACTCGAGGTAGTACTGCAGACCAACGGTAAAATTAGTCACCGCCTCCCACTCGTACCCCATCAGGAAGCGGAGCTGACTGTTTGGTATCAGCGGATTTGCACCGTCGCGGTCGTCGCGGGAAGCATAGAAAGAAACTTCCGCATTCAGCAATCCCGGGCCAGCCGGCTGACGCACGCTCGCACCGATTGCAGTCAGCGGCGCGAATGTCGGCAGCAGATCTGTGGTCAGCGCTATCGGCTGCTTGAAAAAACCGTAGTAACCGTATGCAGCATACTCGCGTCCTTCGACCGTACGAAAGAGGCGCAACGCAAACTCGCCATTCTCGAAGGACTCTTTCGGCTCAATCGCAGACAATGGTGGTCTGGGGGCGACGTTCTGTCCGACGAGCGGGGAGAAAAAAGAGAAGCGCTCCCCTGTCAGATACACATCCGGCTCAAACACCGGGGTCCAGACCAAGTCGACGTTGACTGCCGAGCTGAACCAGGTGAGTCGAACCGCATTGCCCGGCGCCTTCAGGTACTCGTCGTCGCGGCCGGCAAAGAACGAGACAAAGTCTTTCGGAAAAAGATCGTTCAGAAACAGCAGGTCCCCGGTACCCCAGGTCTGGACCTGTCGGCCCAGCTTGAGATCTGTGCTGTCACCGAGTCGCAGCGACCAGCTCAGGTCGCGTACATCCGCATACCAGTCATTTTCGATCCCGTCATAGCCGGCGTCGGCTTTCAGGCTCAACGATGACGCTGAGAAATCCCAGGCTGACTCAATGCGCCAGCGCAGGTCCTCGAGCGTGTTGCGGCTATCGAGCAGAGGATCGCGCTTGAGCCGACTGCCAAGACCGGCTTCCACGAACCCGGTCCAGACCGGCCCGCTATCTTCCTCGTCCCAGTCATCATCGTCCCACAGGTCGTCCTGCGCTATTAGCGCAAGCGGCAGGAATAACAATGACAGCAACAGTTTGTTCATGCCCTGCGCATGACCTACTTGCCGGGGCGTTTGAGCCACTCTTGCGGAGGATTGCGCAGCGAGCGTTCGCTGAATATCTCGGCAGGCACACCAATGTCGTATTTGATATACCGGAACTGCATGTCGGTTTGACCGCCTCCCAGGAGATCCGAGACGCGACTGGTCGTTACCGTGGGATGGCCGTCAATATCCTCGACACTGAGCACGTTGACAAGGCGGTAGATGTCACCGGCCTCGTTCGTGTATTCAATCTTCATCGGCAGGAAAGTCTCGCGGTTGATCCACGTGACGTAGCTGGCAAATTCGACAGATGCCGGCTGCTTCGGCGAGTGCTTCAGCCGGTAATACTCATCCGTCGTTTCGATGAGTTCATGGGAATCATCCGAGGGGCGCCGGCCGGATACGTCTTCATAGAAATAATGTGCGCCGACAAAACTGGTACGTTTGTCACCGGCGGAAATCCGTTTGACTAAATCGAGGCCAGGCAGGTAGAGCCAGCGGTCATCGTCCCGGTCCATGTGCTTGTCGACCAGGAATATGGTGCCCCTGACATCGGAGGGCTGACTGAACACCACCAGGAACTGCTGGTCACCGCCGTCTTCGACATCACGGCGCAAGACCGTAAACTGCCTGCGCTGCTGGCGGCCCTGTGCGTCACTGATAATCATCCGCACCTCAGAACGGCCATCCGCGCCGCCGTAATAGGCAGCAAGGTTGGCGCGCGCAACGATGTCATCCGCGTCGGTGAGCGGCTCAGCGGCTATAGCGACCGAACCAAGCAGAGCCAGTCCTGTCAATAAATGTCGTTTGCTCATGACGATTAACTCCCCTTGTCAGGCACCGCTTGCCGCCGGCGTAGCGTCTTGAAACGCGCCTTCCTTGTGCAATTCCGGAAACAGCCAGGGACCGGCCCAGGACATCAGTGCAGGCAATAGAATGAGCGTGGAGACTGCCGACAAGGCCATGATGGCTGCCATAAAGGCGCCGACCGTGATGTACGGCACCAGTGACGCAAAAAACAGTGGCGTAAAACCGATTGCAATAACGATTGCATTGCGTGCGATCGCACGTGCCGGCTCTTCAAACATCTTCACTATCGCGACGGCGAATGATCCGCTACTGCGCATCAGCGCCCGGGTGCGTTCGATGAAGTGGATAGCGAAGTCGACGGAGAGGCCCGAGCGCCAGCGACGACAACACAGCGATCGGCATGTCATAGTCCTTGCCGAACCAGCCGATGATGCCGTAAGCACCGAGAATCGTGACAGATAATGGCACCATCGCCAGCAGTGCCAGACGGCCACTTCGGAACAGGAAAGCCATCATCAGCCAGACGACCGCAAGAGCACCAAGCAGGCTTCTCAGCATGCCCTTGACCATTGCGTCCTGCCAGACGACGTTAATGTAGGTCTTGCCCGCCCAGCGCAGTTCGACCTCGGCAGGCAATGGGTTCTCCGCCAGATAATTGTCAAGCACGCCCATGACCTTGCTCATGTCCTGATTGTCACCGCTCTTCAGTTGCAGCCAGACAGCGGTCGAACTGAAGTCCGGCGTAACCATATGCCACAGATCCTGCGGGCGATGTGAGGACTGATACTGCAGCAGAATTTGGGCAACCGCCGGGACGCTGTCCGGGATGCGATAGTCCGCGGCATCACCGCCTCTTAACTCCCGATTGACGACCTTGACGACATCAGGGAGGGCATTCGCCTTGCCCACAAGGCCCGATTGTTGCAGCGCTTCTTGAATGCCGGCAATTCGTTCCAGGATCTCAGGGCCCTGAAAGTACTTTGAGGCGAGTTGCGCAGCTTCGGCCATTTCCATGACTTGCGACAGCGTATTGATCGTTGCCGGATTTTCGGCCTCGAACAACGCATCGTCCAGCGCCGCAATGAGATCGCCATAGTATCGTCCGACGTCATCCGACGGTGCATCCAATGTACTGCGCGCCTCTTCGGCAACCGGATCGGCGGTACTACTCAGCAGCTCCCTGCCGTGGCTCACGAATTCGGCCAGCGAACTGTCATCCGCATGCGTCAGCACAAGGAACGCATCGTATGTGCCCGCGAAATGTTCGTTGAGCACCCGATCGGCGACGCGAATTGCGTGGTTTGCCTTGAACCAGCGTACCGGATTGTCGTTGATCTGAATCTGAAAAATGCCGGCGATGCTCAATGCGATCAACCCGACAGCGATCCCGGAGATGACCTTGCCGTTATCGAATGCGAAGCGCCCGCTGCGGCGCAGGATGCGCGCAAGAAGCGTATCCTTGCGTGGTGTTTTGTCGCGCGATGTCAGCCCCGCAAGTGCGGCTGGCTTCATGCGCACGACGTAGGCTGGTATCAGCAGAATAGTCAACACGAACGCGATCAGGATGCCGAATGCGACGAACGCGCCGAATATCTGTACCGGTGGAATCGGCGTAAGCAGAAGGGACAGAAACCCGACCGCCGAGGTCAGCGATGTAAACAGCATCGGCGTAAACAGGTGATTCAACACGTCAGAAATCACGACTTTCGCATCCGATCCCGGGGTGTAGTTATCGGCGAATTCGGACATGATGTGAACGGAATCGACCACGGCGATCGGCATCAGAAATATCGGAATCATCGAGCTCATGATATGCACGGTGAATCCCATGCCGATGAGCAAGCCCATGCTGATGATAACGGTGGCCATAGCAACCAGCATCGGTGCGACGACCAGTGCGGGGCTGCGGAAGAAGTACAGCATTAGCAGGAAGATCATCAGACCGGCCAATGGTGCTGAGATACCCATTTGCACAAACATGTCATGACCGAACGTATCTTCGGCGACAGGCAGGCCGGTAATGTGGTAATCGTCGCCGGACCGAAGGTTGGTGGTTAAGGCCTGGATTTCGAGGGATAGTGGATAGCTCAGATCCTTGCTGACAATCGGCACATAAATGGCCGCTGCCTTCCCGTCGCCGGAGACGAGCGTGTCCATGAGCAGCGGCAACCGCTCCACCTTGGCACGGATAGCATCGGCCTGCCGCTGCGTGGCGGGTGCCTCTTTCATCATCCATTCGAAACGGATCGTGCCGGGTCCCTCCTGAGAGATGTTGTCGGACTCCGCCAGAGACATCAGATCAGGCCTGATGACGCCGTCGAGTTGCAAAATGGCATGGCTCAGTTGATGCAACGCCGCCAGCGATTCGGCGTTATAAATGCCGTCCGGATGCTGCCGATTGACGATGCCGACGACGATCGCATCATGCAGCACAAAGCGATCCTCAACCTGATTGTGGAACATGCGATCGGTCTGGTCGGCGGGTAACATGTTTTCCGGGTCAGTATCGATCCGAATTTGTGTCATCAGGGCACCCAACGCAGCGGTCAGCAGTACAACGACCACATACACCAGACGCGGTCGCTCGGTCGCCAGACGGATCACTGATTGTTTCATTGAGCCATTCCTCACAGCGCAGCTCTCCTCATTGCCGGAATACTTATTCGACAACAAATTCGTCGGCAGCCGGGCCGTCTTGGAGTCCTGCGTGGCGTCGTTGGGAAGGCGTCGCACCGGAAGCGAGGGCCCGTGCCTTTCCGTGCCCGCCTTTCGGCGGGTTTGGCTTTAGCAGTCTTGTACGCCCTAGTCGCCGGGCGCTCCCATCGGCCACTCGGCGCTGAACGGGAACGGTTTGTCCTCAGAGTTGAACGACAGGTAGCGCATGATCTGATAGGTGTAGGTCGCCAGCGACTGCCCGAGCCCTGTTAATTGCTTGTTCGTTTCAGCGGTAAAGAGCACGAAGAGAAACTGGAGAACAACCACTGCGGCGAAGATAATCCGTGTGATTGTATAAATCGCGACAAATATGATCATGAACAACAGCCGCAGCCAGGTGGAGCGTCTTTTCAGGTTCTCTTCCAGATGGCCGGTATCGCTGTGCCCTTCGTCGCCAGTGTCTTCTGACTTCTGGTCCGGCGTTGTTTCGTCCTGACTCATCTTGATTCCCCTGTTGCTGAGATTTCGGCCAAAATAATACTCCTTTTATAAACGATTAATCGCTTAGGAAAAATACGTATACCAGGTAGGCAATCACCACCGCGATTACTATCGCGATCATGCCACTCGCGCCGCCTTGTTCTGTGATCGCCGGCGGTGCCACCTCCGTAGGTGCGTGCTCACCCAAAAGCGCCTCTGCCAGGTCTTTCGCCTCTTTCAGCCCCAGCCCGGTCTCCTCGCGGATCAGTTTGATCGCCTCGATCTTGCGCCCGTCCGCCAGGAGCTGAAAAACCTCAGGCGATAGTTCCTGTTCAATCATCATACTGCGGGCTTGTTAGTCGCGATCAAACGCATGAGCCTGGTTGGGGCGTTCTTGTTTTTGACCTTGGCCAGTCGAAAATAATTCATGCCGTTTCAATTCCTGAATATGGAATGGACGATGCCATCGTTCGGTATTCACCCAATGATATACGCTAAACGCGGTTAATGCCTCGGTGAAACATACATCGTGATATCCGCATGGACGACTTCCGTGCCGCCGGTATCGACAACCGTGACCGGCACGATCACGTCCTGTGCTTCGCCGTATTCAACATCAGGCAGCACAGCCTTGGCGCGGATACTGCTTGCCGCTTTTGCCAGGTACTGAATCGTCATTCCCTTTGGTATCCAGCGCATCGAAGATGGAATGGACGCTTCCATCATAGTGCCTGCCGCAATCTCACACAGGTTTGCCATTGCTATCGCGTGCACCGTGCCGATGTGGTTGGTGACTTTGCGTCTTTTCTTCAGCGAAACCTCCGCAAGCCCGGCTTCCAGCCGCTCGAACAGCGGGGATATCGAAGCAAAATACGGCGCTTTGAAGCAGACAAAGCGAGAGAAAAGCCAGCGACCGGCTACGTTACCTTTGAGATTGTTCCAGGCTTTGAGGGCGAACGACATTTACAGTCTCCAATCGCCGCGTTGCCCGGCCGCCGTGTGTCGACCGTTGCGGACAGCCATCAACAGAATGAGCACTGTTGTTTTCAGTGATTTGCCCGTCGTTGCGGTCATTTTTTCGTCTGCTGGCTGTGCCGTTAATTCAGTATGACAGGCAATACGAGTCGCGATGGATAGCTGTTGGTGTGGTAAACAGTCTGATCAGCAACTTCGATTCGATCGCTCGTGCCAAACGGCCCGCCATTATTCAGGTTACGAGCGAAGCGTGGGAAATTGCTCGATGAAACCTCCACGCGAAGTTTGTGTCCGGCAGGCACCGTGTAACTGGTGGACCAAAGGTCGATCACCAAAGTGTAGACCTCCCCCGGCCCGATTGGCGACGGATCTGCGTCCTTGTCTCTGAAGCTCGCACGCAGGATTCCTTCCTGAATGAGCAGGCTGTAACCATCGGGATAAACATCGACGAGGGCCGCCGTGAAATCCGTATCCGGCGCGGAGGAAGATGCGTAAAGCTCCACGGCAATCGGACCCGTAATATCCAGGTCATCGAGCAACGGGCGTGTCTCGTAGGTCAGTACATCGTCACGCTCTGGTAAAATCGCGCGGTCCGGCAGGCCGGCCGCACGGCTCCAGACATTGCTGCCTTCGGTAATCGACACTGGATCGCGCGGGTCATAGGTATAGGAATCGGCCGGTTCGTCCCTGGGTGGCACGAAATCCAGCAGCCCGTCATCCGCCGACCCGGCATTTCCCTTGCTGTGAAAAAACAAAGAGCGCAGTCTCGATTCTTTCGGCGGCCACTGCTCCCCGTAACGCCAGTCGTTGTCACCGATATTGAAGTACTGCACTCGTGGGACGTCGATGAAACCGTTGTCCTCACGCTTCAGGAAAAAAGTGAAGAACTCCAGCAGCGTATCGCCGTACGTCGACACGGCAGCACTGCCAGTATCACGCCGGCCGATTTTAGTCGGCGCCGCCCTGCCTGACAGGTGTACGGACATGGATTTATGGTCCCAGGGGCCCATGACGAGCCACTGCATCTCACTGGCATCGTGATCACCGCTATAGAGCTTGACGCCCTCCCAGATGGCGATCGTGCCGCGTGTGAATGGGTCGTACCAACCGCCGAAATGCAGCGCCGGAACACGAACCGTCTCGTAATCGTCCAACGCCTGTGCTCGCCTGGCGCCGGGATCGGCTAGATATCCTGATACGCGATCGCGCCACAGCACATCGCGCAGCCCATACGCTTCGCCCATCGTCATTAATGGCAGGTGATACAGATCGATCTGATCGGTGTCCTGGTACTGCCCATTCGCGACGGCATCCATCCTAAGCATCCATAGACCGCTGCCGTGCAGGGGGTACGCGCCGTCAAGCACCTCATCCTCGCGTGCCAGGGTGATGTTAGCGGCCGAAATCGCTTTGATGGCCGAATGCCCGCTGGCAGCGGCTGCGAGTGCCGTGTAGCCGTGATAGGACTCGCCCATTACACCGACAATACCGTTGCTCCATTCCTGAGATACGATCCAGTCGATCGTGTCGTAAGCATCCGGAATTTCCTGACCATCAATGTAGGCGCTGAATGTGCCCTCCGAACCGAATCGTCCCCGCACATTCTGCGCGACATAAGCAAAGCCGTTCTCCGCAAAGAAATGGCCCGTAGCCGGCTGAAATGCAAACTCCGTCTTTGTTCCGTACGGCAGTCGCGTCAGGATAACCGGAAACGGACCGCTGCCCGCCGGCAGATAGATGTCGGTCATCAGACTGACACCATCACGCATTTCGACCGGCACGTCCCCGGCGACCCGGACGCCGCAACCGCTGGCCGCGGCAAGTAACAACACGATGATTATTATTCCTGGCCCTGAAATTTTCATTCACCGCTACCCTCAAAGAGATGTGTTGTTACCAAACCCGACAAAGGTAAATAGCTTACCGTATAAGTGCAGCAGCCGAGACATACAGCCCCAACGCCAGCAGGACCACCACCGTAAAGCCAAACTCGATCGCCAAAAGGGTCGCCAGGGAGACGCTCACGACAGACGCGAATCCGTTGAGCCCCCATGCCCAGGGAATGAAGTCTGCCGATTCTTCCGCGAGCTTGCTCAGCCCGATTGGAAATGGCATACCCATGCAGAATGCGAGCGGTGCGATCAGGAACAGTGTGAGACCGACTTTCAAGATGTCGGGCAGGCCAACAAACCGAGCGAAGAGCCCCGGCAGGAGCAACACATATATAAGAGTAATCCCACTGATGGTCGCAACGGCAATAGTGACTGAGGAGTATTTGCCATCATCGAAACGCTGCATCAGCCGTTTCGAATAGCCACTTCCCATGCCGGCGAAAACAAGGAATCCACTCAGTACGACGGCGACCGAGTACAGGGGATGACTGAGGAAAAGGATGAGTTTTTGAATGAAAGCCATTTCGACAAACATGAACGCGAACCCCAGAACAAAGAAGTAACCGCCCATGCGTGCATGGCTCCTGCCAGGGTCATCGCGTTTCCTGAGTAACAACGGTACGAGGATCAAAATTGCGCCGGCGACAAGCGCCTGCACAAGCGTCGCAATCAAAATCAAATAGCCCCACTCAATCAGTCCGGCACCGCCGCGTTTGCGAAGCGCAAAGGTCTCAGGCAATGAGCTCCACTTGAAGTAATGGAAGAAATAGGGTTGATCATCACTTGCCGGTCTGATGTCGAACTTGTAACGCTCGATGAAATCACCGGCCCGGTCACTCAACAAAGCTGTTGCGCCTTCGAAGATGTACGGTTCTGCAAGGATGTTGTATTGGTTTGCCGCGGCGGCCGGCATGGATGGATAAAAAGCGGTGTCAAACGAACGCGAGCGGGAGAATTCCTGAATCGTTCCAATTTCCTGTTCCGTAAATTCCCCGTTTCTGACCAGCAGGGTGCTCGTATTCCAGTTGCGAATAAGCGCGAGCTGCCGACCCGGCGCAGCCACCCCGGCCCGCCTCAGTGCCTCGACAGCCGTGGCGAAGAGTTTCAGGCTGTCGCGAGGCGGTATACGCAGCCACCGCGTAATAGCGAGGATACCGCCAGGCTCCAGGTGACGCAGGTACTCCTCAATGCCCTCTATGGTGTAGAGATAACTTTCGTTGAGCGTCTGGACACCCGACCCGGAGGCAGAAAAAGAATCCAGCAGTGCGACCTGTATGAGATCGTAACTGCCGGTCTGTCGTGCGACGAAGCCTCGTGCCTCGCCGGCGTGCACCTTAACTCGATCGTCTTCGTACAGATGCCCTGCAAAATCAGCATAGGTTTCCCCGACCAGTTTTCGCATCAGCGGATTGAGTTCAACGGCGTCAATTTCACGCGCACCGTGATAGAGCGCGAAAAGCACGTCAGTGCCACCACCCGCACCGAGAACGAGAACTCTGGGACCATCGAGTAGCTGATATGGCAGTGCGGCGGTCACGTCTCCCATGTAGGCCAGTGATTCGAGATTGCCGTCGTAACGCGTAATCACACTCATCGCGTCGGCGTCGGTGAAAAGCGCCAGCTGTTCCGGCGGCTCCGATCGTGTGTTCAGGCTGAGGCCCGGTGCGTCCCGAAAAGGAATGGTCGGGCTTTCGACCACCGTCACAAGGCCCAACGGGTTCGAATACTGTGCCAAAACCTTGGTATCAACGACCTGCAGAGCCTGACTGAGGCCCTTGAATGGCGATATCCGGAAGTCGAGCCAGCCTTGCGGCAGACCGAACAGCAAGACCGCCAGACAGATACCCTGTGCAAGCATCAGGCGCTTGCGTACTAACAATGGCACTGCCGGACTCATCAGCATCGACGCCGACAGGGCCAGGACAGCCAGCAGCCTGAGCGCGTTTTGCGGCGACAATAGGAACAGGGCAACAATAATCATCGCGGCGCCGATTCCGGCCCCGAGCAAATCGAAAAAGTAGATGCGACTGATGTGGGCTTTCAGGCAGGTCAATGCCAGTCCGACGCAGCTCGCCGCGAAGAAAAACGGCACGAAGAACACCAGATATATGCCAGCCAGGTAGATCAGCTGCCGCGGATTCCAGACAACTTCCAGTGCATTAAATGGCACGCGCTGCCCGATTGCGAAACACGCAACCATCGTGACGCCAAACAACAGCCCGCTGGTGGCAAACGCAAACGCGAACCGTGGCTCGAGAAGACGTCTGCCAATCGCGATTACGGTACCACTCGCACCGTAGCCCAGGAGCGCCAGACTGATGATCATGTAGGCGAAGTGATGCCACTGCACAATCGACAGCAGGCGCATCAGCAGGATTTCGTAGCCGATCGCGGCCGATGAGATAAGGAAGGTCGCGGGAAGTACGAAGCGCAACTGCGTCACGAATCCTCGCTTAGCAGGCTGTTGAAAAACTGTGTTTTTCGGCGGCCTGCTGGTCGGTACAGGGATGTACCGTCATTCTCAATGGCTGTAAGACATTGAGAATGTAAGCGATCCGAAAATCGCACTTTTCAGATCGCTTGGTTGAATAAGTCATGGATGACTTTTTCAACATCCTGTTAGTGCTTGCCCGTCAGCGGTACAAACCTGACCGCCGCGATTTGCCAGGACCTGATCTCACCTTGTTCGGTCTTTTCGATCAACAACAGTTGCTGCGTCATGAACCGGCCGCCCACCGGGATGACCATGCGCCCGCCTGGGCGCAGTTGCTTGACCAGCGGCGGTGGTACGTGACTGCCGGCTGCCGTCACGACGATGGAATCGAACGGCGCATGCTCTTCCCAGCCGTAGTAGCCGTCACCAAGACGCGTCGTAACATTGTCGTAACCGAGACGCTCGAGCCGCGCTTTGGCCTCGTGCGCCAGCGGCGGAACGATCTCAATGCTGTAAACGTGCTTGACGAGACCCGACAAAATGGCCGCCTGGTATCCGGAACCGGTGCCAACCTCCAGCACGATGTCGTCCTTGTCCGGCTCAACCAGGTTTGTCATCAACGCCACTATGTAGGGTTGCGATATGGTCTGGCCGTGCCCGATCGGCAGGGGCCGATTCTCATAGGCAAAACGTTTTTGCTGGTCGGGAACGAACTCGTGCCGTGCGACGATACCAAGAGACCCCAGAACCCTTTCGGCAACAGCCTCGCCCCTCGTGTCGCCGGCCAGGCGTGCATACAGCTCGACCTCGGCAACCATGTCGGACCTCTCGGCTGCGAAGCTGGATTCATCCGCACGGCCTGTCCATGAAAGGCCCAGCAGCAAAGCCAGCAATGCGCCGGCGCCGACCTGGCAAATTCTCTGGCATGAATTCATGTTACTTCCTTGCCTGCCACCGGACATCATCGGAGCAAACCATGCGCTTGTCCATGGCGCTTTACAACGACCCGTGTATTCTTGCTGCAATCCCACCCTCAATATAGCTGACGATTATTGTTTATTCCGGTTAAACCAGACTTTCCCCTGCCCAGGTTCCCGATTCTGACCGTCCTCACCTGTGTTCTTTGCCTTGCCGTATTTATGCACCAGCTCAACACCTGGGAGGAATACAGGACAGCCTTTAGCTCGTTTTGCGGGGAATCCAGGGGGCGCCTTACGGAAATGCTCCTGGCCAGGATTGCCGGCCCGGAGTCTGTTGCGCCGTGCTTCGACGTACTGCTCGATATCGATACGGCGCCGGATCCGGCCGAGACCATCCTGCAGATGACGAATGAAATGAAGCCGCTTGCAGGGTTGAACGCGGAGGACTCTCGCGCTTACGTACTCGATAAACTGCATGAACAATACCGGCTGTACCAGATCAACGTACCCACCTACCCCGACAATAAATTCGCCTATTACACGGGATCCTGGAACCCGCTTACGATGGTCACGTCGAGTTTTACACATGGCAGCTGGTCGCACATTATCTTCAATCTGATTTTCTTCTTCGCGTTCGCGACGACGATCGAAGTACTGATCGGCAGTTTTTCCTTCATTGCCGTAATTATTGCGATATCTGTTTTTGGCGGCGCGTTCTCATCGATGGCCGCCGGCTTGCTCGGAGCGCATTACTCGACGCTGGGACTTTCCGGGGTGGTGATGGGGATGATGGGTCTGTACGCCTTTCTGTTGCCGGCGGGCCGCATTCGCTGTTATTACTGGTTCATTATCATCTTTGGATCGATTGCCGTACCTGCCTGGGCGCTGGCCGTCTGGTTCATCGGTCGCGATATCTATCACCTGTTTGCGAACGTGGATACCGGCGTGGTCGATGTCATGGCACACGTAACCGGCGGCGCCGCCGGTTATCTTTATGGCGTGATCTTCCTCAGGAGCAGGCGCCAGGAAATTCAGGCGATGCGGCTCGTTAAGCCCCTCGGAGAACCACCGGTCATTTGATCGCGACGCTGCCGGGTTTCGTCGAGGCCGCTGCGGGCAATCCGGCGCAAGCCTGACTACTTTCCCAGGAACTGCACCAGCCTCACGAGCGCCTCGGTATCGAACTTGCAGTAACGCAGCAGTTGCTCTTTGAGTTGGGCTTTTCGTTCCGCTGTGGTGTCCGCATGAATAGCCTCTAAATAACCTTCAGAAGCTGCTGTACCTTCTTGAATTCCTACCAAGTTTTGGTACTGCATATCGGCAGCGATCGTGGGCAGCACGTGTTTTAATGACCAGGAACCATGCATGTCCGGATGGTAGTAAAACTGCCGTGTAACCGGAGCCAGATCGACGAGCCGCTCGATTATCGCGGCCAGTGGCCGCTGCAGATCCGGAAAGCGCTCGATCAGGCCATTGATGACGCGTTTCTCGTACGGCGTATACATCAGGATGGGCCCTTCCCTGCCCAGCGCACGGACGAGGGACTCCGCCAGCCTCCGCATGGGTGGGTCCCCGCTAAGGTCAAGAAACTCGGCATGATCCGTTTTTCCGGGTGCCAACTCGTAATGGCAGGACCACTGGAACGGCAATGTTTCGTATGGCCTGGTGTCCGCCCAGATGGGTACAGGTGGCATGATGGTTTCAAAATCGAGGTAATAACGCGGATAGGTCAGTTCAGCCATAGAGCTGCGCGCGCCCGGCAGCAGTTCCGGCTTGCCGGACGCCGTGAC
>PVMK01126804.1_pt1 | contig 18530 bp, 19 predicted proteins | sample 1853481 | NCBI WGS metagenome assembly PVMK01 (sample SAMN08533507, study PRJNA380276) | Marine sediment metagenome, whole genome shotgun sequencing project. | reverse complement strand
GAATTATAATCGGCAGTTCTGGCAATTACTAATATGTTTTTTTCTTTGAATGATTCAATGACGTTTTGTTCTGCTTTCCAGGCGTCAAGCACTTTTATGCTGGAGCTATTTTGATAAATAGTTTTTTTAAATATTCTAGACTCGATTAGAGATACAATTGAATTTAAAAACGCCCATGAAGGCTAAATGTAGGGCCTTTATATTTCATATCAAATTTTCCATCCCAATCGCTATTATTAACTACGGCAGATAGTTTGAAAAACCTATAACTTGCACCTAAACCAAAATTCTGGGTAATTTCAAAATTAACTTTTGGTTCAATATCCCATAATAAACCAGAAATATTGTCTATTTTAATACCAAACCAATCTGTTCTAGCTTCAAAAGACCATTTTTCGGTTGGAGCAAATACATACCATATTGCAACATTTGGGAGTGGTAACAGCGTATTTGATGAAGCCTTTGCTGAAGGAAAAACCTCTCCATCTATTTTTGCTGCTCCCTCAAGTGATACAGACATATTTACAACGTGAACTCCTAAACCAGCTCCAAATTCATGTTTTAAACCTTTAGTAATTATCCTTCCCGCAAAAACTCTATATAAATCCATTCCAGACCCAGAACTCACAGTTGAACCTTTTTCAAATACATAATCTCCTAGTGGAAAATCCTCGTTCAAGGTCAAGTTATTTGAATTATTTATACTTAAATATTCAGCTGTTAATTTCCACATTCTTGAAAACCTCCAATCAAAATTGAAGAAAAATGTAGATTTATAATTATTTAAATCAACAGCTTCATTAAACTCAATTCCATAATCTGGTAAATCAGCATTTCCACTAAGCTTTACTGCTTGTACATTAAAAAAAGTGCCAATTTCGAATTCAAATTTACTAGTTAAAATTGAGTTCTTTTCTTCCTGATCTTTTTGTGCGAATACAGAAATATTTGACGTTAAAAATACGCAAAAAAGAACTGAAATAAATATTTTCATAATGCTGTTTTTTTAAATTATAATAAATAAAGTCAGATTGTTCATTCGTCTATAAAAATACACAATAAATTACATTTTAATCACAAGATTTATTCTTGTCAATTCTTAAGAATTTAGTAATTCTAATAGTTTTCATATCTTCCATTTCAGATGCAACTAATTTATCAGTTTTATATCCATTAAATTCCACATAGGCAAAGTCTAAAATTTTGTCTTCTTGTACTTTTTTATAAGCTTCAAATAAAATGTTGAAGTCACCTTGTTTTAGTGGGATTACAGATATTGTAACCTCTTGATTGCATTCATAAAATGCTATTTCATTTGTTTTAGCAACATATGAAAACATCCCTTTAAATAATCTTTCATCCTGATTTTTTTGGGTAACATTTTTTTCAATTGGTGTTTTTTCCATTTTATCGGTATTCGTTTCTTCATGTACTTTTTCTTTGCAAGAATTAATAATTGAAACAACTAACACTAATAGGACTATTTTTTTCATATTTAATATGTTTATTAATTTTTATTATGACCCTCTTGAAAAGAAAAATTCACTTTTAATGTAGGCATGGATCCTATATTTATAGGACTATTTAAATCTGATAATCTTATTTTTATTTGAGTAGAATCATTTGCCAAATGCAGGTGTTTATTTACACTGGAAATTAATTGATTTGGTTTGTTTTTAGCAATAGAATCTACTTTTCTTGAATTTGTAATAGCCATATATAATTGTTTAATATCTAATGAATCTGAAGTTGATTTATTTAATAAAAATGCTTCAAATCCATTTTCATCTTCTAAATAATCTTTTTTTGTCTCATTAAAATATAATTTTCCTGCTTCATTTTTAGCAATGGCTTCTTTTTGTAATTGCTTATCAACATAATAAATAAGCTCTATTTTTATCCCTTCTTTTTTCTGTTCTAGTTCAAGAAGTTTATTTAGTTGTTTTAAATTTTTATTAGAAGGTATAGAATCTAAATAATGAAACCTTAATTCTTCAATATCTTTGGCGTTACCCCCAATTAATCCTGCTAATAGTTTCGCAGGACTTGTAGCAACCTGAAAAATTAAATTACTGAAAGCCTTCCATACTAACTTAGTTACATTAACGGAAGGATCATTTAAATCTCCATTTATCGGGATATTTAATTTAACATCACCGTTACCGTCTTTTAATAAAAACAGCGCAAATTTAAGAGGTAAATTATATAGACCTTTAGGGCTATTTTCTAATGAAACATTTTTTAACAACAATTGATTTTCACTTACAATATTTCCGTTGTTAATAATTGAATTCGAGTAATAATACATATCTCCTTCTAAAATGGAATGACTTGTATAGTGATTAGAATATATATTTATATCAGACAATAAAAAATTTTCTATGGAAAAATTTAGATTTGCATTAAATGGCTGTAAAGGGTTTATACCTAATACAGCTTTTAATTTACCTCTCTTATTGAGCAACATTTCCAAATGAATATCCACCCATTCTGAGTTGCTGTAAATACTGTCTGTATTAATTTCTATGCCACTTAAATAATAATTAAATGGTTTTCCAGTGAGGTTGTCAGTATATTCCAACACCCCACTAGTTAACTCAAAATGATTAATGGCATAAAACAGGAGATTTTCCTTAGTAGCATATTCAACTTTAGAATCATTAACTTGAATTTGATTTTTATTTTCAGTAGTACTATTTATACTGTCTAACTTAAAAATTTCAAAAAAGTTATTGGTCATTGAGTCTATCTGAAAAAATGAATAAAAATCAATTATTTTTAGAGTATCAATTAGATATGTTTCATTTGAATAATCTATTTTTTTTATTTCTGCATCTATTTCAGTTGCCGAAAGGAAAGGTTTGTTATTGCTATCAGCCATATTAAAATCATTAACCTTTACATGACCAGAAATAATAGATTTATAAGGTTCTTTAATATTACCTTCAACAAATATTTTAGAGTCAACTTTTCCTTCAAAACTATTTACCTCTGCATATTCTGCAACATACTTATAAAACGAATCTAAATACAAATCGCTTATTATTAAAGAAGCATCATAATCTCCTTCTAAAGGGTGAAAATTAAATATTGATTCTATATATCCTCCATTTTGAAAATTAAATTTCACATCGGCGTTACTTTTATCAGCTTGATCCCATCTAATAAACGGAACTTTAAAGGATATTTCTTTGATATCGGTAGTATGACTAATATCTTGATCATTGAAATGAAAATTGGCTCCCTTCAATTCTAAATTTGACAAATTATACTTAAATTGTTCTTCATCCTTTTGTATACTAATGGAATCATCTTTAGTCTCATAAAATGCAATAAGATCATCAAAATTAAAGATTGAATCCTTTTTTGAAATCATCACATCTAAATTCTTAAGATAGAATTTCTCAATTTCAATAATATCTTTAAATAATTGTAACGGTTCAATGTTTATAATTAATGTGTCAAAAGATATGAAATTGCCTTGCTTATTAAGCTCAAACATTGTAAAATCAATAATCTTAATAGTTCCAGTAAAATAATTGACCTTTAATTTTTTTAAATCAATTTGACGACCAATCAAATTCTTGCTATGATTGATGGCATAACGTTTTGCAATTCCTGGAATTAAAATTAAAATAACAATTAAAACTCCAATAAGAATCAATAACAATTTAATTAATTTATTTTTCATTTAGATATGTCAATAAATGGCCATATAATTTACAAATAAAAAAGTAGCCATTAAAATACGTTTAAAAAAAGAAACTCATCAAAAATGATAGGCTAAATAATAGTTTATGGACCAAGAAGGCTTCCCTTGGGATAAACTTCTCGCCCTTGATAAAATTGCATAGCTAAAGACCCAAAAAATATTTTTATTTAATTTTGGCCCTACTTAAATATTTAACTAGTCCTCAAGGCTTTGCATAATTTTCTTTACAAATTCCGCAGCTGTCTTATCTGCATCATTCGGATTTTTAATCTCCGAGGTTATCACGGAAACAATCTGATTTTCTTGCGGTGCATCCAAATTATAGGCTACTGTTTCTAAAACATACGTTGTTGAGGTTTGCTTTGATGTTGACATCGGAATATAGCCCCCAAATCCACCATAATAATAACCGCTAGCATAAGGGTTTGAATAATAGTCATAAAAACCACCATAGTAGGCCGGATAATAATTGCCGTAAGTTGCCCCCATATAAATACCATTGGATGTAATACGAGTGGTTTCTTGTTTATCTTTAATAGTGGTAACCACAATGCCTGTATATCCCTCTGAATTCAGCAAGGTTTTTATAAGATTCATTCGCTTTTCGGTCATTTTACGCTCAGGATGAAGCTTAGCAACCTTCCAAAAACTTTCTTTCGCAGTAAATCCCTTTGATCGCAACTGATTAGCAATTTCCTCTTCAAAGGCAACACGAGAATTATAATCGGCAGTTCTGGCAATTACTAATATGTTTTTTTCTTTGAATGATTCAATGACGTTTTGTTCTGCTTTCCAAGCATTAAGTACCTTTACACTAGAGCAACTGTGAAAAATTAAAGCTACCATTATTAGTAAAATTGTTGAATATTTTAGTTTCATAAAGTTTGAATTTCTTGTTTTTTCTTTCATTAATAGTTTAGTATGATTCGTTTTTATAATTAGATTTAATGGTCGGCTTTAAAAAGCCTCCTCAATACCAAAATAAATACCAGTATTGCCATCCTGACCTATCCCTATATCCATTCTAAGGTTCACATTCTCTTTTTTATTGAATAGATATCTGAGTCCACCCCCGAAACTGTATTTTAAGTCCTTAATATTCAAATCTGTTATTTCATCACTTACATCACCAAATCCTGCAAAGACCACAAAGCCTAATTTTTTCCAAAAATACTGGCGGTATTCCGATTGGAACATTAAAAAATTATGATCCCTGTAGCGTCCTTCGAAGTATCCGCGCAAATGAGATTTCCCTCCTAATACAGGTAACTTATAGAAAGGAACGTTACCGCTAACACTGCTGAAATATAAATTTGAAGCCAAAACACCATTTTCAGCTAACTTTTTATAATATCGGGCGTCTACCTCAAAAGAGGTAAATATATAATCGCCAGGTTCGGAATAAACAATAAACTTAAAGAATTGATAATGTCCCGAAGTGGGGTAAAAGATATTGTCTCTCCGATCCCAAACAAAATCAAATCCAACCCCGAATAGTTTTCCCCCCTCAAAACCTAGTATTTCCTGGCTGTTCAGAAATTCATTCTCTAGCGTATCCACGATTTTGGTTTCGTTATATTCTACAATGAAACCCGTTCTGTCAGCAAAAAATAACAACGGAGGAACCTGTACTTCTATCTGGATTTTAAAGTCTTCACGAAAATAGTCTTCTGTCCCGGTTCCAACTGTATTATTTCCTCTACCCCAAAATTTATCCTGAGTATAACCAAAAGACAATGGAGCCTGAATTACAATCTTATTTTCTTTAAAATAAATAGTAGTATTCAATGTAAATTTATATTGTTTATTGGTTGTATAATGTGCTCCAAACCCCACTTTTGATGGTCGTAATTTTTCATTGTCTTGAGTGTAGAATAGAAAGATTCCTCCTCCTCCAAATGCCGCTTGTGTTTCAGGGGTGTAAAACACATAGGGATAACCATTAAAAGTTATTTTCTTTGTATTAATTGTGTCCAAAGAGTCAATCATCGTGGAATCAACAGGCACACTGGTTTTCTGCCCAAAAGATTGTAAGGCAATAAGGCATCCCAATAAAACTTTATACAAATTATTTTGCATGATAATCATTTTGATTTAATGCGCTGTTTACTAATTAATATAATTTAAAAAGTTAGTCCTTCAATTATTTGATTTTGACAGGAAACCTTTTAAATAGTTTTTTTACTCCTTTAACTATCCTTTTCTTATTCTTCTCACGTTTCTTTTCAAGGATGCCAGACGAAACTGCCTGCCAGATCATTTCGTTTTGCTCAGCACTTACAATGTCAAGTGTCACTGTCCCTTCTATGTACTTTCTGACAACTATTTCTTCAGATTCCCAATGGTAATTTCTCTGACCAATGTAGATGGGGGCTTCTCTAATATCGGTCTCCCTGGTTTACACCTCATTAGTTATATTAACTCCTATATTAATTATCAAATCAGGATTCTCACTTACATTTTGATATCCTCTCAACTTCATTTGCTTATTTATCTCTGTAATCAATAAGTCCAATCCCTCTTTCTTTGGTTCAAATTCCGGGATGTTCTTTACTTCAAAATCACGGACTTGAAACGTCTTAAACTTTGAAAAATCAACATCATTTGATTTGTTATAGGATACAAGAATTTGTGCCTGTACAATCATCGGAACAATAAAAAAAAGGAATATTGTGACTGTTTTTTTCATAATGAGCGTTTTAAAGTTATTTTTTAGGAAATAAAAATATCATATTGAATCGAATCCCCCAATCAGGATTGAACGGATTGTTCCCATAATATACTTTGGGACCACCACCAAGTTGTACCATTTGATTTCCAAATTTTGTGACTTTGGCAAAGTAAGTTCCTACAAATCCTCCAAATATTTTGTTATCCCAGCTTTGGGTATTTTCGGAGGCAACGGAAAAAGAAGCACCAGTTTTGGTTGAGTATGTCATAAATGGTTGAAAAAAAGTAGCATTTATGTCGTTGATTCCACTTCCACCTATAGACCAAATGTGGTTTACCAAGGCACCATAGGTCCATTGTCCACTTAGTTTTAGCAATAGCGCATTGGGACCAATTCCCCATTTATCAGCTCCCAACACATCGTCAGTTGCTGTTGGCAATAAAAATATTGGACCAAGTCCCCACACAGTTCCATTTTTTACTTCTTTTGGGGAGAAGAAAATGCTTTGGGCAATATCACCAAGTCCTGTTTCATTATTTCCAGGACCTGAGACATCACTTTGTGATATAATAGGTATGATTGTTCTACTGATCATGTTCCATTTATCATTAAGTGAGATTGGAATTACCGGTTGTATGTTTAAGTTGTATCTAAAACCCTCGAGAGCCCCCACATTAAAGTCAAAATTATTTTGAAATGGTAAGCTAATCAGCGCTGCAACCGGGTTTGCCAGTTGTTTAGCAAGTTTTTCTGCCGATTCAGTTTCTTGATTGCTATTTTCTGTTTGGGCATAAACGGGAGAGATCAAAAGAATTATGATCGATAATGTAATTGTATATACTCGCTTCATTTTTTTATTGTTTTTTACTAGAAAGTTTAAATTTTTTAAATAATTAATTTTATAAATATCTTAATTGAATTTCGATTAATTTTATTTTGTTGCTTATAATTTCAAATTTAAATTTATCAAAATGTGGTTTTGACAACCCTTTATGATAATAGTTAGAAAAGCCAAATCCTTCTTTTGGTATTCCAATAAAATTATAGTCCATTTTGTTGTTTTCATTTTCGTCGTCTAAGACCGAAAAACCATAAGTTCCTGGATCCAAATTCAATAGAATTTCATTTCCTTCTAATTCTGATTTATTTAGTTCTACTCTTTTTACAGGATTTCTTGTTTTAAAACCCTCTTGATCTTTAAATATCGCTAAAACTAATTTTCCTTTTTCTGATCGTATTCCTTTAATAATAACTTTTACATTATAATCGTCTTTTAAAGGTTCTGTTTTTTTAATCTCAAAGGTATTTAAACTCCCAATACAAAAGATTGTGATAAAAACATTGATTATTATTTTCATAACATCTTTTTAAAAAATAATTTATTCCCATTTTTTAATTTATAACAGAAATCTATAATTAACTGACAGCAACAATGATTTTCTGTCACCAATTATTCCCCCTTCGGTTCTAAACATCCAGTTTTTATTATGCTGATATTGCCCGCCTATTAATCCATTCCATTCTTGTTTTACTCTTTTATCTATACCATATCGTATAATGGCTTCGCCATCAGCTGCTCCTATGGCATTAACCAATGGACCTAAAGTCTGGTCTGCAATAACCTTTTGAGGAATTGTTGCTGTATTTTCATACCAATCATCATAAGCCGCCACAATTTGATCAGCCCTATCCCAGGTTTCTTGGGGAAGCGCTTCATTAAGCTTTAATTCACCAACTGTATTTGACCCTAACGATACTTTCATTGCGCCTACCCAAATACCAATATTTCGGTAAGGCTTTGAACTATGAGTAAAGTTGTGTCCAAATCGAACACCAAAGGTTTTTACTTTTACTGCATCGTCTAATAATTCCGGTTTGTTCCAGGTTACATTGGCATCGATAGCCAGCCAAACAGGACCTAAACCGGCTGCTGCCGTAGCTCCAAATCCCGAAGTTCTTACATTTTGTTCAACTATAGATTGCAGTACTACAGGGAATTTAAGATTAACTTCAGTTTTAGATGTGCCTGTACCAAAAAGACCATATAAGTTTAAAAAAGGCAATACCCAAATGTCGGGGCGAACCATTATTGTAGAAGCAGTAGAAAAATTATTCCCAAATTCGACAAAATCAGTTTCAGTTAAACCAATATCCAGAACATCCGTCTTGATTCCAAGCCTTAAATTATCTATAATAAGCCCTTGTTTTATGTACATGTAATTAACCATGATGCCAGTCGGGTAGGGTATGTCAAAACCTTTTTGATAGATTTTTTGTCCCCAAATGGGAAAAATATTGTTGTATTTAACCCGCTTAAGACTATCGGTATAGGCTTCATGTATTTCCTTAATCTTTGTGGTAGCATATTGCGCATTAGTATGCTCTAAAAAAAATACAACTACAATTAAAATCAATAAGACACGCCTTGTCATTTCACTTCTTTTTTATTATTGAATTTGAACTTTTTCATTACTTTTAGCAGCTCCAATTGGGATGTTTAATTTTAAAAACAAGGAGCTGTTGTTAGTGCCTGAAAGGCCTTTATACACATTGGCAAAACCGTAGTAATATTTTACACCAATGGTCATTCCGGTTTCTGCCATCAATTTGTATCCAGTACCAACTGTTATGCCTGCATCCAGCCTGTTAATTTTATCTTTATTGAACTCTCTAATTCTTGTTTTTTTGTTGTCTACATCTGAATTAAACTCAACCCAGGCCTTGTACATTAAACTAAATTGTGGCCCTGCTTCAAGATACATTCTATTCTTAAAATTATACTTGATCAAGGCGGGCACAATAAAATAGTTTATCTTTTGACTATAGGCACCTTCTTCCGGATTTGGTGTAATCTCAAGAAAAGCGAGATCATTGGGCGATAACTGGTCATCGCCTAATTTTGATTTTACCAAAACACCTGTATATAGATTCCATTGATTTTTCAATTTAAAATCGAAATAAAATCCCAGATTAAAGGATGAAAGCCGTTTATCTGCTTCAAGATTTGAGATATCAGACCAGTTAAATCCACCTTCAAGGCCAAATTCCAATCCCTCAGAGTTCAGTTTATCACCGAAAATCACGGTTAACAATACCTGAGAATGAGCATGATATCCCATTAGCATTACTGCCAATACTACAATATATTTTATTTTATTCATTTATTTTTTGATATACAATATGTCTAAATCCAGTCTACTTTTAAAGGCAGTTCTAATTGAAATGTTGCTTCAGTTCCAGCGGGAAAGTGAATTACTTGACCTGGGCTCAATAATCCTAAGGCTCCACCTACAGCAGCTCCTTTTCCTAGTCCGCTGCTACCACCAAAAGCAGCACCTACGCCTGCTCCAATGGCCGCTCTTTTAATCGTCCCTCCGGCTTTATCTTCAGTGGAAACCAACTTAGTTTCTGTTTTCACCAGTTGAAGGTAATTGTCTATAATAAAGCCACCAACGGTTACCGCAAATTTGTTCGCTCTTCGTTTTTTATTTTCGGATACCAATACTTCCATTTGTACCATAGTTCCTTTAGGGATAAGTACCTTCCCTTTTTGGGTCACATCCTTATCGAGCTCAACAAAAAAATGATCTCCGGCTCTAAAATTCTTGGCATAGATATCTTTTGTAGACTTTAGGAATAAAATGGTGCCTATGGGTAATGTCGGTTTTTCTTGAAAGTTGCTTATAGGGAGTATTTCCCGATCTGTTGATTGGTATGAAAATGAACTGGTAAGAGCCAATACTCCTATACTCAATACTATAATTAACGTCCTGTTTTTATTTGTTTTCATGCGTTTATGTTTTATTGTTTTTTAATGGTCGTATGGAACTCGCTATTGATTATTTTCTTATCCCGACAACTATCGGGAGAGAGAACTTTTTCATGCTCGTTTCATGCGTTTATTTTTTAAATATTTTATTTTTCATCGAAACTTTTAGAAATCGCTTTAACGTACTTTTTCGCTGCATCAGATGCATTTTCCGGGTCTTCAATTTTTGAAGTCACAACGGCCACTAACTGTTTCTCTTTAGTCTCTTCAAGATTATATATTACAGTTTCTAAAATATAAGTTGTTTCCGTATATGTTGTTGAAGTTGAAGGCATATATGTTCCAAATGTAGAATAAGACATTGGATGACGGTAATAGCCATAGAATCCGACATAATATCGTGGGTAATATCCATAATAACTGCTTCCAGCATAATAACCTCCGTCTGTTACTGTTTTAGATAGCTCTTGTGTATCTTTTATAACCGTTAAAACAACGCCATTAAATCCTTCACTATTCAACAATTTTTTTATCATTTCCTCTTTTTCTTTCGTTATTTTTAGGTCTGGCTTTAAAATTGGAAATTTTTTGAAACTCGCTGTTGCTTTCATCCCTCTAGATTTTAACTGGTCTACTATTTCATTTTCAAAAGCAATGCGTGCTTGCATATTAGCTGTTCTGGCAATTACAATAATATTTTTGTCCTTAATTGTGTTTACATTGTCAGCTTTCCAGGTGTTCAATACTTTAACACTGGAGCATGCATTCAACAACAGGATTACTGAAAGGCTCAAAATTAAATTGATCGATTTTTTCATGATTTTTTATTATTTTTAATAATTATTATTTGTTTTATTTCTTTGACTTATATTTAAAATGTTGCCCGCCAATGGATGCTTCATACATCAATCCTCCTTTTGTACGTGTAAAAACAGCAACACCGTTTTTATAAGCCATATTTATCGATGCTCCTTCTTTAAGGGCAACTGCTGACGCCTGTGCATCAAATTTTAAATTGCCATTGGTAAAATGCTCAAAGGCTTCTTTGGTTTCGAAAAAGATAACTTCACTATATTGCTGACCACCAAATTGTAGCCCAATGGAAGCTTGTTTTAATTTTGAAGAACCCACAATATTGTTATTTTGATACACAATGCCATTTCCTGCGGCTCCACCAATACCAATACCAGCTTTTGTTATCTTAGGAAAAACAACGTACCCAAAGGCTTTCGATTTGAACACCTTTAGCTTTGGTGTTTTTTCAATCATATTGGACAATGCCTCGTCAGCATTTTCTTTTAGTTCAGGATTCCATCCTCCAGTTTGAGCTGTAATTGTGAGCGAATAAAATATACTCAACACAAAAATTATAGTTTTCATTATTTATTCGTTTTAATTAATCTAATTTTACAAAATCACTTGGTTTTTCTTGAGCAAAAGAACTAACTGTAAACAAAAGGCCAACTAATATTATTAAAATAATTTTCATCTGTATATTTTAGATGTTAATAAATTTTCTTAATATTTGGCATTTCCCAAGACTTATCATAATATGACTCTAAAGGACCATATAACCTGAAGTAAACAAAGAATCCTTTCTCTGGATTAGATTGTATCCAGTTATTTTCATAACCTTCAGGAGCTTTAGTGCCTACAAATATTTTAGTACTTCCATCTGCTTCTACTTTTACCCCATTCATAACAGAACTTAAATCTGATTTCTTTTGGTCATTTATTATCAAACATCTTGTATCATTGTCATAAACTGTAAGAGACCAAAATTGACTTGCAGGGGCATCTTTAGGTATTACTATTACGTATGTATTCTTACCGTCTAACCATTCTTTATTTTCATCTACATAAGCTCCTAAATATTTAGACCCTTTACCCCTAGATTCTAATATCATACCCTTTGAAGTACTCATAGCTTCATACGTATAAGAGCCTATTTCTTTTACTTCATAATAATTAGGATGCTTATGATCTAAATACTCCATATTAAGTATATATAACCAGTTTCTATTTTTCCAGTGCTTCTCCTTATAAGATACTTTACTAAAAGTATTAACCATAGCAATGGCATTACCCATATCTTCCGCTTCGATTAATATCTCTTTTTGTTTCTCTGTTGGATTAAACTCTTTACCTATCTCTATACCCGTTCCTCTAAGCTGAGTTAGTATAAATCTATTTCTATCAACAACAGGCTCATTTTGTAATACAGAGTTTAAAAACTCCCAATATTGAAGACCTCGTGGTTGGGATCCGAACCATTGTGGGTTATCAGTGGCATATATAAATTTCTGGTTATCCCCAGATTCTCCTACTTTATAGACTTTATGTTTTTTTAATGTTTTGTCAAAAGCCTCCTCGCTTAATTTACCTATAATACGAGTACCTAGTATATTTAAATTACTGCTGGACCTAACCACATAATCAGCATTATGAACTGCTGGTATTTCTGATTCCGGACCTACTAGAAGATACTTTCCTCCTTTTCCTTTATCCGGACCTAAAATACCCAGATCTGATGCTGGGGATTGATAAATATCAAATATTATACCTCCTATTACACCTTCATCCTCAGAACTTCTGGGTATTTCTATGTAGTAATTAGATTCTGATAAATCTACAGGAGTAACAACATAAGGTGTTGTTGCATTAGCTGTAAGTATAGGTAACTTAGACTCCCTTGTTTTATATATCACCCAATCACCATAATCTCCTTCTGACAGAAGCCCTCGATGCCATTGCTCTACAGCGACTATAGGAAGAGAATATTCATGGGCAGATACCGCTTTAATACGTAATTGCTCATCTCTTATATCTTCAACAATACTTTGTTTAAGATAACCGTTGTCCTCATATTCAATGGTAATAACTTCTTTGCTTTTTGATTCTGTTGAATTATTGTTTTGATCTGTATTACAACTATATGTTATAATTGCAATTAGCATTATTGGTATTAATAGTTTTTTCATTATTTTAAAATTTAACTGTTTCAAATTTCTTCTCTAATGGTGTATCTTTATACACAATATCTTTTGCCGTATTTCCATTCAACCTTGAAGTCGGACCATAATAACGAGCTAATACATAGTAACCATCCTTCGTCACCGGCATCCAATAAGTACCATCATTAGGGTTTTCCATACTAAAGGTAAACGTAACATATCCATTTTCATCTGGCTTGGTATTGAAAGCATTAAAGGCTTGAATATTATTGCCACCTATATCTGAAGGATTCAATGGTAAAAATGTATTCGCTCCATATCTTGTAACTGACCAAAATAAATCAACACCCGGCTTATATGGAAGCGACATTGTAAAAGGTCCATTAACACCTGACAGTCTAGCCCCTTTCGAATCAACGGGGATTTGCTGATAATAAGCATGATATACAGGAAAACCAAGATGTCCCAATAAGGTACCTGCTGCTCTGATTTTGTAAGAACCACCAGCAGGGTCATCAACAGCTTCAAAACATCCTACGTTACCACTAATTTCACCAGAAGCCAAAAATGCTTTGATGTGTTCAAATGTTTCTTTATGTACTTCAGGGGTATAGCTTTTTGCTGCTTCAGCCATTAAATCGTTTGTCTGAGGGTATGAATTATTATTATCAATAACATATTGAATAATTGCTCTTGTATCGGTTAAATCAACTACATCTTTTTCTCCATACACACCTTCAATACTTGCTTGTCTTCTAAACTCATCAGCTTTTTTCTCTCCATTTATATCAAAAGATTGTGTGCGTAAGAATACAAATGGAAACAATGCATTAGTTCTAATCACAGCCTTGCCTTTTGGTAAATCACCATCATAATCTACATGTGCTATGACATATTGTTGTGCTTCAGGACCAGTAACCTCGGCAAAAATAGCATGATGCTCCATGTCGAATACTTCAAGACTTGAATAACGATCATCTCTAGCGGGTGTATTAACTACTACCGGACCATTTCTTAAATCCGCAACTGCTTTAGAATAAAAATGATCTAAAGCTGGTGTAATAACAAACGATTCCCAGTTTGCAATTCTTGGATGGTCAAATACATTGAATCCAAATTCATCAATGTGTTTTAATTGAGCAGTCATATGATGCACAATTTTATAACCTACATATTGCCAATCTGGTAAATCTGCCATTGGGTCTAAAGCCACTTCATTGGTTTTTTCTACTTTTCGAGTTTCTTTTTTTGTTTTGTCATTTTTACAACCAATAATTGCGAGTGTAAAAACTAATAAGATTACAGAGATTAAATTTTTCATATTTTTATTGTATTAAATTATTTTGCTATTTAATTATTAATTTCCCTTAATTATTTTTTTGATGTCCAAGAAATATTTTCTCTAATAGATCAATCATATCCTGGTAGTCTGATTTATCAAAAAAGTTGTCCGCCCCTAACTCCTTGCATTTTTTCCTAAACTGAGGGTACGGAAAATTGGTGAACATAATTACCCTGACATCAGCTTTTTCCTTCTTTACTTGCTCCAAAACATGCATCCCACCTTTTCCGGGCATTGAAATATCCAGAACTATCAGATCAACAGGATTTGTTCTAAATATTTGTAATGCATCTTGTGTGTTTTCAGCTTGATATACCTTATTTACTCCTATTTTATTAGAAATAATTTTCTCTATCCTGCTTCTTACACCTTTCGAATCATCAGCAATTAAAACATTCATATTTTTCGTTTATAATAATTCAAAAATACAAATCGTAATAAATAGTACTATTAAGAGAGAAAATGAAAAAGATTTAGTCAATTGCCTAATTGTTTTATAGGACTTTTTGCATAAAAGTATCCCTGTTTGTCCTATGCCCGGGATAAAAGACAGGACTTATCATTCAAAAAACATGTCAGCTTAAAAATAAAAAAGAAAAAAATTATAGATTTGAAATAGTTTTGGTAGGAGTCCAATCATTCAATAAGATTATTTTTAATAACATAGAAAATTATATCTGCATTGGACTTCATATTCATTTTTGCAAGTATATTGGTACGATAGGTGCTAATTGTTTTTACACTCAGTGATAGTTCTTTACCAATTTGAGATACGGATAATCCTTTTCCTATTAATTGCAAAACTTGTAGTTCCCTGTTTGATAAAATATCATGGGCATTCAATTGAGCTTCATTCCTTAATTCCGAAATTAAAATTTGGGCTACAGGTTCTGTAATATATTGTTTTCCATTAAGTAAGGATTTAATAGCTTCTACTATTTCGGTGGGAACACTATTTTTAGTGAGGTATCCTTGTGCTCCAGCCTTAATAACCCTCAGGGCAAATTGCTCTTCCGGATACATACTTAAAACCAGTACTGGTGTATTGAAATTTCTTGTTCTCAATTCTTTAATAACATCTATACCATTTCTACCTGGAATATTTATATCCAATACAACGATATCCCAATGATGCTTGATCATCAATTTTATTGCATCAGCGCTATTTCCTGCCTCTCCATAAAAAACCTCATTGAAGCTATCATCAATTATTTTTTTTAAACCATGTCTTAAAAGAATATGATCATCAACTAATAGTATTTTGAGCATCTTATAACTGTATTTTAAGTATTAACAGGGATTGATACTTTTATTTCAGTCCCTCCTTTTTTAGCCTCTGAAATGGAAAAATGGCCTCCCACCATAGTAGCTCTTTCTTTCATTCCTAACAAACCTAATGAATGTATATTGTCTATTTCTCCTTTCTTTATACCTCTGCCATTATCATTGACAACTAGTTTAATTTTTTTATTTTCAGTTTTTAAAACAACTTTTACCTGTGATGCATTAGCGTGCCTGTAAATATTGGTAATTACTTCCTGAAAGATACGGAAAATTACTGTTGATTTTTCTTTAGTGATCTCCTCCTGGAAATCATCTTCAATACTTGCAATACAATCAATCTTAGTTCTTTTTTTAAATTCTTCAAATTGCCATTCAATGGCGGGTCCGAGTCCGAGTTTATCCAATATTCCCGGTCTAAGGTCAGAAGCAATTTTTCTAATTGTTTCTATTAAATTATTTACGAGACTTATCATTGTTTTTATTTCACCTGCTATTTTCTTATTTTTAAATTCAGTTTTATTATTCAAAGAATGAAGATCAATAAGAAGTACCGTTAAGGAATGTCCCAGTTCATCATGAATTTCCCGGGCAATATAAGTCCTTTCTCCCTCTCTAATATTTTCAATTCGTGAAACCAAAGCTCTTAACTGTTCTTTGGACATTTGCAGTTTTTTATCCGCTTGTTTTCTATCAGTAATATCTCTTATTACAGCTTGAAAAATAGACTTTCCTTCCAGTTTAACCGGCGAGAGTATGATCTCAGAATCAAAAATTGTTCCGTCCATTCGTTTTGATTTCCATTCATATTTTACACTCCCTTTTTCCAAAGCTGTTTTCTGATTTTCCAGCATTACCTGGGATGCAGATTTACCATTCGGTAAAATTTCCAGGGATAAATCTCCTGAACCAATACCAAACAATTCTTTTTTACTTTTGAGCCGAAACATCTTAAGGGCTGCTTTATTACATTCAAAATAGCCGTTTTCATCTTGAATCAGTATTGCATCTCCTGAGGATTCATAAATAACGCGCAGTTTCTCTTCACTCATTTTTAAGGCTTCCTCGGCTTCCATGTGCTCAGTTACATCTTTACCTGTCGACACAAAATGGGTAATCGTTCCTTTAACATCCCGAATTGGAGTAATGGTTTTTTCTTCATAAAAAAGACTTCCGTTTTTCTTCTTATTTATTAAAATACCACGATATACTTTTCCGGAAAGTATTTGATCCCACATTTTTTGGTAGAATTTTTCATTGTGTATTCCCGATTTTAAAATTTTCGGATTTCTACCTATCATTTCTTTTTTACAATATCCTGTCAGATCTTCAAATGCGGGATTTACATATTCAACAACACCATTTCTATCTGTAATTAACACATGGTCAGCCGTTTGTTGAACAATCCTGGAGAGTTTATTAGTCAACTCTTCAACTTGTTTCCGCTCGTTTATTTCTTTCTGCACTACTTTGACTGCTTCTTCTAAACTTTTTGTCCGTGCCGAGACAAGTTTCTCTAACTCATCGTGTGACTTTTTTAAAGTTAACTCTGCCTGTTTCTCTTTAGTGATATTCCGTGCATAAATTGCCAGGCTTGTCACATTGCCATCAATATCAAAAACAGGGTAAATGGTATTGCTAAAGTACATTTCTGCCCTTTTGTCTTCATGAGATACAGGCTTTCCTGATTTGATTACTTTCAATCCCGATTGTCTCCGGTTTTCGGCCAGTTTACTCGGCAAATAATCATAAATATTCCTACCAATCAATTCACTTACAGTTCTTCCCAGTCTTTTTGCTGCTGTTGTGTTCAATGCCAAAATAATTCCATTGGTAGCTATCAAAAAAGAAGATTCAGAAGCTGCATTTAGAAGGACATTTGATAATTTCTGGCTTTCAAAAAGTTCTTTTTTCGCTTTTTTTAATACTGTTATATCTTTTATTATAGAAATAAATCCAGTCAATTTTCCGGCATCATCAAACTTGTAATTCCAAGCTATTTCAACATTAATTATTTGTCCATTTTTCGTTATTTTTTCTCCAAAATATGGAGTTAGAGGAGGACGGTCATTCACCAAAAAAGAAAGATAATTACGCAATTCTTCTTTCTCCTTCCCGGTAGGAATCATCTCAAATATAGATTTTCCAATAAGTTCTTCATTTTCATATCCATATTGTTTATGATACACCTTATTGCCATAAAGAATAGTGCCAAAAACATCAATTTCTTCAATTCCTAAGTCTAGATCTTCCAACAGCGCAAAATTGAATTTTTCACTTCGAATTAAAGCATCCTGAGATTTATTTTTTCTAGTAGCATTTTTATGTTTGAATGTAGCAATTTGATTGCGTAATTCGCCTAGCTCTACTAAAAGTTCGTTCTTTGTTTTTTTTTGATCAATCATAAAATAGTATTCTATTCAAATCACGGATACGGTTCTGTCGCATCTGTTATCAAATATAATAAAACTTAGTTGAAAACCATATTTTAATGAACCAATGATTATGAATGACTCAAAAGTTGATTTTTTGGGATTTTCGAGTTGATTTTTCTTTAGCATGTGTATGATTTCAATTCCAGCAATCGTTCTTTTGGCTGATTCAAAATTTTTAAATCCCAGACCTTGCATTATGCGCCACTTGATCATTCGATGATCTTGTTCAACAATATTGTTCAGGTATTTACATTGCCTTATTTTTATCTTTGAATAGCTTCTTCGGTTATATAATTTAATCGCCTCAGTATTCGACCCACTCTTATCAATATTTATGAGTTCTGGCTTACCATTGTTCTCAATTGC
>PVMK01128191.1_pt1 | contig 18537 bp, 18 predicted proteins | sample 1853481 | NCBI WGS metagenome assembly PVMK01 (sample SAMN08533507, study PRJNA380276) | Marine sediment metagenome, whole genome shotgun sequencing project. | reverse complement strand
AAGAACATCTGCGTCTTAGAGTAGGCAGCTGTTACCTGAATCTTGCCCCGCTTCGCGGGATGAAGCGTCTAATTTTTTGATATCAAGGGGCTCCTCATGAAAATTAATGAGAAGTTGAGACAAAGCAATTAAAAAGGGCTGTAAGGCTAAATATTGATCGGTTCCCGGCTGATTTCATGTTCGAATTGACCAAAGCTGAATTGGAAAATTGGAAAAGTAAACCCATGTCCTCTTTAGACTTTAACGATATCCTCCAGGCCCGCCAGCACCTGCACGGAATTGTTCGCGAAACCCCATTTGAAAGATCCTCCGTTCTCAGCGACCGGACAAATATGGAGGTCTATCTAAAGGCCGAGTGCCTGCAGCGCACCGGTTCGTTTAAACTGCGAGGTGCGTATCACAAGATTGCCTCCCTCAGCTCTGAGGAAAAAACAAAAGGTATCGTCACCAGCTCAGCCGGAAACCATGCCCAGGGAGTCGGATTTGCCGCGACGCGTTTCAACATCCCCAGCCGCATTTATGTACCGGAAATCATACCCCAAAACAAACTGGAAGCCATTCAAAGATACAAGGTGGAAGTGGTTATCGAAGGCAAACTTTACGACGAGGCGCATGCAGCCGCCCTGGCGGATGCAAAAAAATCCGGCCGGGTTTTTATCGCGGCTTTTGACGATTTGCTGATCATGGCCGGCCACGGGACCCTGGGGCTGGAAATGCTGGAGGAGATTTCCGACCTTGATGCGGTGGTCGTGCCGGTAGGGGGCGGTGGTATGATTGCCGGGGTGGCCACCGCCGCAAAAACGATCAAACCAGCCATCCGGATAATCGGCTGTCAGTCTTTTGCCTCCTGTGCCATGGCGCGTTCACTCGAGGAAAACCGTCCGTATTTAACCTTCCCGTCCCAAGAGACCATCGCCGAGGGGCTGGAAGGCGGCATCAGTGAAGTCACGTTCAAACTGGGACATCGCCTGATTGACCGTATGGTGCTGGTCGAGGAAAATGAAATCCGTTCCGCCATCCGGTTTTTGCTGGAGCATCACCGGCTGGTTGTGGAAGGATCCGGGGCGGTGGGGGTCGCAGCTCTTTTACACAACCGCTGGTCGGATCCGGGACGCAAAGTGGGCATTGTTTTAAGCGGCGGCAATCTGGATTACCAGTTGTTGAAACAGATTCTGGCCGATCAGGCTTAAAAGGAGTACGCAATGAGCGTAGATGATTTGCCGCGCTTCGGCCGGCGATTATTCCTTAGATTATTAGCAGGCGGAGGGCTCACACTGATGGCTGGAGGGCTTCCGGGTGCTCGGGCCGCTTATATGTACAAAAACGCCTCACAGGGCTATCAGAAATCAAAGTTGCCCCCCAAACTCCAGGCGACGAAAATAAATCCCCATCTGAAAAGCCCGCCAGGTCAACAGCACACTTTCCAGTTAACAATTGATAACGGTTTAATTCCAGGCATTGATTACTACACCGAAGGTGCGCCTGTACGAGCCGTTGCCGCAGGAATCGTTCATTTCGTTGGGGAACAGTACGCCCCGGCAGGTAAGGAAAATATCCGATATGTGCGCTTGGCTCATGATCTTTACGATGGGTTAGAAAAAGAATTTTACCCGAGGGTAACGCTTTACCGCTATCAGGCCTATCGTTCCACCTACTACCACTTGTCAAAAGTCGTCGTCAAACATTGGCAAGCCGTGAAACGCGGTCAGGTGATTGGTTACGGATCAAGATACGGACCGGACAACGCCGAAAAAGTAAAGTTAATTTTGGCAGATCAAGACAGTTTTGTGAATCCCGATGATTATGGTGTCGGTCACAGTTTTATGAATTATTGGGATGGTAAGACAGACCTCGAAATTAAATTGGAAGATATGCATGCCCGATTCGACAAACAAACACGCATGGTTAAAAAATTAGATTTTTTTTACGCCGACAAAGAAAAAGACGATATTTTCAAAAAAATTCATTCCATCATCACGATGGGAAAATTCAAAGATTATCCCATCGAGTGGTCTCTGGTTGATAAGTTTCGATATTTAGCCTTCTTATATACTAAATATCCTGACAAGTTTCCTTCCTTGATCTCCGCAGAATTTGATTCAATGAAAAAAGACTTCTACGCTAACCAACCGATTGTCTTAACACTGCCATTCAATCTCTGACCATGCCTGACTCAATTCAATACATCAATCTTTCACCATCGTTCTTTCTGAGGGGGAGGTTCCCTCGAGCGACTCACCTTGTGATTTACGCGCGCGGCTTTAAAGGGCGGCGTCCCCTTTTTTCGCGGTTTACGCTTCTGATTTGATTTTTTTGATCATCTTCGGAATAAAGAACGAAAAGACAAATAATCCAATCGATGTCTCGCAATCTCTTCTCCCTATGGAATCAAGGCATAACCCGTTAACTGCGACGATATTAGGCAACTCTATACTTTTTAATTTTTTCCTGATCAATTTCAACACCTAGCCCAGCACCTTCCAAAACTTCAACATATCCATCGCCTTTTGTTACATCGTTATACGTTATAATCCTTTTTGGTGACATCATCGATTTTCGATTGAGATGCCGGCGCACATCCTTCCGAGCCCGCATCAGCTTCTACCTGTGCAGTGCAAACGGCAAAGTGCCTGCAAGCTTGCCGGCCTATTTCGTATGTGTTTGCGCCTCCAACAATGCATCGAATGCCGTGTGCTTCCGCTAATGCCGCGATTTTTTTGGATTTGTATAATCCGCCATTCTTTGATATTTTAATATTTAATATATCTGCTGCGCCTTTTCTGAGAAGTCTTGCTGCGCTCTCAATGGATGTGTTGCTTTCATCTGAACTAATTGGAACATCTACCGCTTTTGTAACCTTCGCCATACCATCCAAATCCCATCTTTTAACAGGTTCTTCTACAAATTCCGGTTCATATTTCTCCATTTTTCTTATAATTCGAATCGCCTGGTCCGGTCGGTACGCTTCATTCGCATCAAGCCTTATATTTATCTGTGCTCCTACTGCTTCCCTGACTGCCATCAGTCTATCGATATCCGTATTCGGATCCCTTCCAATTTTAGCCACTAAAGTTTTATATCCTTGTTTTTTCCTAAAAAAAGCTTGCTCCGCCATATTTTGGGGCGTGTCAATGCTTAAAGTGTATGTACAATGTATCTTTGGGTTGACCTCACCGCCAAGCAATTTATAAGCAGGCAAGTTTAAAGCTTTTCCAATTAAATCCCATAAGCCCAAATCTATCCCGCATTTTGCTATAAGATTTCGAGGTATAATCGCATCCATTTTTTGGTGGATGCTTTCAATATCAAACGGATCATCTCCTATAATAGCAGGAGCCAAGTACTTATCGATAACCGGCTTTGTACTTTCTGGAGTCTCTTCAGAAACACCTCCACCGGGAACATAAGATGATTCTCCTATCCCAACAATATCCTCATCCGTATAGATCAAAACAATTACATTGCTAAAAGCTTTAAGTACTCCATGAGAAAAAACATAGGGATTCTCAACCGGAATTTCGATTATCATTGTTTCAATTTTTGTTATTTTCATTACTTCAACCTCTCTTTTACTATGAAAAATATGAGAGCATTGAAAAAGAATTCAAGCTATAGGGAAGCATCTCCAGCCTCTGCAACCATTCTTTTAAGCATTAACAAAATATCTTCTTGGATTGTGCACCCCCGGCCCAATGGCGAAAAGGGTAATCCAACATCAACGCCAACTGCCCGTATCATTGCTTTTGCAGCAACCGGGAATGGTAAAGATTCAAAGCCATTCCGCAGAATTGTCACCTTTTCTTGCAAAGATTTGCATCTATCATAATCCCCATTTATAAAAGCTTCATAAAGCTCCATCAGTAATTTAGGGGCCACATTGGCTGTTGCCGCTACAACGCCTTTACAACCCTGCATCAGTCCTGCATAAAATAGTTTATCCTGCCCCATAAGAATTGAAAAATCAGAGTCTTTTGTCTTGCTGATATATTCGGCTGTTAACGCTAAATTTCCGCTGCTGTCTTTTAAGGCCACAATATTATTTATTTTAGATAACTTGACTATAGTGTCAGGATTTGGACAAACGCTACCGGTTCTGGCAGGATTACTGTAGACTATTATCGGAAGGTCTGTTGCTGATGCTATCATTGAGTAGTGCGCATATAAATCCTCTTGAGTTGGCGTTATGTAAAAAGGTGTGATAACCAATGCGCCATCTGCACCGGCCTTTTCAGCCTGCTCTATTAATTTGATACTCTTTTTAGTTGTTACCGCCCCTGTTCCCGCAAATACTGAACAGCGGCCGTTGACCTCATGCAGAACGATTTCCAGTAATTTCTTGTGATCATCAAAATCCAAGCCGAAAAATTCTCCCGTACTGCCGGATGTAACAACAGCATGAGGACGAGATTTACAAACATATCTTGCAAGTTTTTTCATTTGAGATTCATTAATTCGTTCTTTATCATCTATTGCACTTGCGAGAGGAATTAAAACACCTTCAATTTTTTTCATATTCTTACCTTCCACTATTGGAATATATTATTAGGAACTATACATTTTCTCTAAACACTTTTTTTAAGAATGCTTGTGTCCTAGGATTTTTTGTATTTCCGAAAAATTCTTCTTTTGATCCTTTATCGATTATTTTTCCATCTTCCATAAAAATAATCTTATTTGCGACTTCCCCGGCGAATTGCATTTCATGAGTAACAATAAGCATCGTCATGCCGTCTTGAACCAATCTAAGGAGGATTTCTAATACATCCCCTATCATCTCTGGATCTAAAGCTGAAGTCGGTTCGTCGAACATGATTATCTCCGGTTCTAAAACAAGGGATCTGCAAATAGCTATTCGCTGCTGCTGTCCCCCTGATAATTGCGCCGGATATTTGTCGGCCTGCTGCAGAACGTTGAACTTTTCCATTGCCTCCAATGCCTGTTTTTCAGCAGTTTTTCTGTCTTTTTTTAAAACTTTTTTTAAGGCCAATGCAATATTATTTAGACATGTCATATGTGGATACAGTTCGAATTGCTGAAACACCATGCCGACTTTAGAGCGAAGCTTTGAAATATTCGGACAATTTTTAACGCTGTCGCCATTAATTAAGATATCGCCTTTCTGAAATTTTTCTAATCCATTTACACATCGCAATAAAGAACTTTTCCCAGAACCGCTGGGGCCGCATATTACAACGCAATCCTCCCTGAAAACGGTCTCATTGATATCCACAAGCGCATGAAAATTCTGATACCAAAGATTAACATATTTGAATTCAATAATAGGCCTAGTCATTTCTATAACCCTGATAGTTTATGTTTAACCGTTACACATTCAATTGCTCATAAGTTTTTTTCTCTATTTTCTTTACCAAGAAACTAAGTGCAATACATAGAACCAAATAAATGACTGCCAGCATGGTATACAGCCAAATGGGCCGAACCTGACGGGCGTTAATTATGGCGGTCATTCTAACCATTTCTCGAACACCAATTACACTTGCTAATGTAGAATCTTGGAATGCAATTATGGTTTGCGTTAGCAACGAAGGAATCATACGCCTTACAGCTTGAGGCCAAACAATATAAAAAGAAACTTGGCTGGGTTTAAGACCGGTTGAAAGCGCTACAAGTCGCTGGTCTTTGCGTACAGATTGAAGGCCGGTTCTTAAAAATTCAGCAAAATAAGCGGCCTCAAATGCCGTTAGTGCGATCAGTGCAGAATAATACGCATCCAGGTTGCCTTTAATAAGCATCGGGAATGTATAATATACCCAGAACATAACCATAAGTATAGGGCTGCTCCTTAAAATATTTATATATACCGTTACAGGGATATAAATAAGTTTATGCTTAGATAATCGACCGAGCGCTAGAAAGCTGGCAATCGGAAATGCGAAAAGAACAGCAAAAAAGGTAAGTGTTACATTGTATTTTATTAATGCTACAAAAAGAGCATAAATATTATTTAAAAAAGTTGGCACATCCATTCAGATCACATTGTGTCGCGCTTGATCAATCCGGGTACATAAACTTGTTTTTCAATAAGTCCCATAGCCAATGCGATCAACCATGCAGTACATAGATAGACTATGGTTCCCATTGTACTGGCTTCTATCCATCTAAAGGAATGGAAGCCAATTCTTTGTGTGACATAAGTCGTTTCGGTTACGCCTACCGCCATCGCTAAGCTTGAGCTTTTAAAAATTGTTACAAATTCTGTGGTTATACTTGGGACAATAATTCTTAAAAGCAGAGGCACCACTACATAAACCTGCACTTGCCACCAGGTTAGCCCGGTAGACAGAGCGCCTTGCCTAATTTCTTTATCTACAGCATTAAGGCCAGCTCTTACGTGCTCGGATATTTTTGCGGAGGTATAAAGTGACAGAGTAAAAATAGCGCTCCCTAATTCCCATCCGATTTCATAAAGATGTCTGCGTAAATGAAGAGGCAAAAGCAGGGGAATTACAAAATATGAAAAGAATAGCTGAACAAGAAGCGGTATATTTCGAAATATTTGTACATATGCCGTCGAAAAATATTGAAGTCCCTTTACTGGCGCTTCAGTCATCATGCCGACAAATATTCCAATAAACAAGGCAAACACCCAGGAGATCAAAGAGATATAAAACGTGTGGTATATGCCTTGAATAATCCATTCTCTGTATGGCTGTTCAAAAAGTATTGACCACTGTATAGTATACCCCATGAATTATTTATCTCCTGAAATGTCCTTAGAATTTTGTACATTAAATTACCTTCTCAAATAATCACCCAGAATGTTGATATCATCTACGTCTTCAAGTTTTTCAACAATCTTGAGTATCTTTTTTGCTTTATCATAATCAATTACCTGTTGACTTAAACTGAAATATTTTTTCTCTATATCTTCTTGCCTAAAAGGGTTCTCTGGAGTGCCCGCAGCATAATCGACTCTCTCATCAAATTTCTCACCGTTTTTTGTCGTTATTTCAACAATTGCAGCATATCTTTCGGGAAAGAATTTATCTAAATCATCATCGCCGACTATTTCCATATTCTCCACCAGTCGTTTTACTTCCGGCTCAACCGTCCGGTCATATAGAATATCATCAATCATAATTTGTTGGTTCAACGCTCCCACTGGTAAAATATATTGTGCTGAATGTGACCTTAATTCAGAACCATCAATCAGCTCGGTTCCACTTTTTGGAAATCGTAAAACTATGCGCTGTATGTCTTTGCTTTTAAGTCCGTTCTTACCCATAATATTTGATAGAGCATCAAGGCCGGGATGCAAAAATGCACAACATGAATATTTTTTAAAAGCTAGATCCATAATATAAAATTTCACGCCTAAATCTTTTGTTAAGACTGAGGGATTGATTTCGCCGCTTTTCGAAAAAGCTCTAAAAATGTTATATCGACCTTCAAAAATATCAGGAGGAGCACCGAAGCCTAATTTTGCTAAATAAGCGGATGTAATTCCATTTCTTGCCGCTATACCGTGATTGAACGGCCTAGAATTTTCAGAAAAATCGTCTTTCCAGGCAAGCAAACCAGATGCCTGTTGGGCAGCCAAACCAAAAGAACGAGAGATTTGATCAAAGTTAAGATTCAATATTCTGCTTGCTGCGGCTGCTGCTCCTATACAACCGGCTACGCAGGATGGATGAAAACCTCTATCATATAACGTCCTTGGGTTTAAGGCGAGACTAGTGCGACAATCGACATCAGTCCCGATTAAAAAGGAAAGCATAAACGTCTTTCCATCCGTATGCTGAGATTCACCGGCAGCAAGTGAGGTTGGAATAATAGTGGCGGCCGGGTGAACGACGGCTTCTGGGTGGTGAGCTTCTACATCACAATAATATCCGAAAGTTCCGTTTACTATTGCAGCATTTGTGCATGACGATTTAAAATTGTAACCCACTATGGACGATTCTTCATTTCCACCGAGTTGTTTAATAAAGTCAACCAGAATCTTCCCGGCATTATATCTTGGATTAGAGGCAGCTAAAATTGCGCCAAGCGTATCAAGAACAACCAATTTTGTATGATCAACAACCGCTGGTGGAATGTCTTCGTAGTTCAAGTTTTTTGAAAAATTTATGATTTTACTCATTAAACTTTCAGGTTGTTGTTTAATATTGCTCAATTCGGCCTCCTTTAAATCTTCGTTTTATATATTTCATTATCCAATATAAATTTTAATATCATTGTAATCGAGCCTACTTTTTCAGTGAAAACATAGGGTTCGTTTTCTATACAACCCATTTTGATACAGGGGCCTTGGCTTCCTCCAAGGGCTGTGTTAAAATATCTAATAAAAATGGGCCATTAAAACTCAAGGCCTCCTTTAAGGCATCCCTCAAAAATTTTGGATCCTCAACTCTTAAAGCTTTTATTCCGTACGCCTCAGCAATATCCGCATGATTGGATTGAGTAAAATCTGTTGAGAAAAACGGGCTTTTACTTGCTTTTTGTCCGGCCTTTATCCACCCATAAGATGCGTTGTTTATTACGATCAGTGTAGCTGGAATAGAAAGTCTGTAAATTGTTTCCAGCTCACCTGCTGCCATGGCGAAGCTGCCATCCCCCATTACACCAACAATTTTAGCCTCAGGATTGGCGTAATGTGCACCCACAACACCAGGGATAACATACCCTAAAGCGCCGTGCGCTCGGGGAGTAATAAAATATCTGCCTGCTTGAGAAAGTTCGATGTAGCCTGATAAATAAGGGCAGGGGGTTCCAGGATCAACAACGTAAATTGCTTCTTTTGGGACCGTTTGCTGTAATTCATTTATGATTCGTTCGGGTTTTATCGGAATATCAGAACTTCTAAAAAGATATTGCAGCTTCTCCATATGTTGGCGTTTTGATTCCAACAAAAATTCTTTAGGTACTTTCCTGATATTTTTATCTTTTATACGCGATCTTAAAACCGCGTTTAGTTTATTTAACGAAACTTTTGCATCACCAACAATTCCTACGTCTGCAAAGTAATTTAGCCCGATCATATCAGGGTTGATATCTATATGAATAACCTTCTTTTCCCGATTTTCCAAAAGTCTCCATCCGTCCATCGTGACAGAAGACCCTCTCATCCCCAAAAATATTATTAAATCCGCTTTTGATAATATGTCATGCCTGAACTTCAAACCACCGTTGCTGCCTATAACGCCGACGGCATAAGGGTCAATTTCCGATATACTGCCTTTCCCAGTAATAGATGTACTTATGGGAATACCTACCATTTGAACCAGCTCATTTAATTCCTCATAAGCCCCCGAGATGTGCACGCCTCCTCCCGCGATTATAAACGGGAAGGAGCTATCTAGTATGAGGTCGACAGCTTTTTCGATTGCGGCGCCTTCAGGCTCTTGTCGACTGGCTGGACATTTTCGATAAACAGGGTCAATATAAATATCATGGAGCTTAACATCTCCTTTAAGAATATCCATAGGCAAGCAAAGATGGACAGCGCCCGGTACACCGCCGGTAGCATTTTTAAATGCCTCTCTAATGGCAGACGGCAGCAGACTTGTATCCAATACTTTTTCACTCCACTTTGTGAGCGATGCGAACAATTCTTTTTGGTTTAGCTCAGTAAGCGTACCTTTATCTTGATGAGATATCGTAATATCTGTATTCAAGGAAATTAAAGGAATTGTTGATCCATTTGCTTCAGCAACTCCGGCGATGATGAAAAGAGCACCGCCGCCGCTAGGCCCTTCACAAATTCCCGGTTTGCCCGAAATTCTGGCGTAAGCATCCGCCATATAGGATGCTGAGCGTTCATCTCTAGTTAGTATATGCTTAATGTCATGATTGTTTTCTGATAAAGCGTCGTATAAATCAATGCTGGTATCTCCACACAATCCAAATATATACTTTACACCGTATTCATTTAGCATTTTTACAAGGGCCTTGCTCCCTTTCAATTTTCGGTCCTCCTGTTTCAATTGCTGCATATTGAATAACAATTATCTTAAGCAGGTATTTGATCTGCCGCCGTCAATGGGGCACGTTGCTCCGGTTATCCACGATGCATTTTCAGATGCTAAAAAAAGTATTAAATCTGCTATTTCTTCGGGTTCCCCTATTCTGCCTAACGGGTGTGTTATTTCTGCGCTATGTTTGAGAAATTCCTCGTACTTCTCTTCGCTCATTCCACCGCGTTTATGCAACTGTGTTCGTGTTACTCCGGGATTTACCGCATTTATTCTTACTCCTTTCGGCGCCAATTCTAGAGAAATACACCGAGTAAGTTGGTCGACTGCCGCTTTGCTTACACAATATGCAAGCACTCCGGGAAATGCTCTTATTCCTGTTACACTTGAAACATTTACAATATTTCCTCGAGATTCTATTAGATGCGGCAACGATATTTGTATTAAACGAAATATTGACCGTACATTTATTTCAAACATTTCATCCCAAGATTCAATCGTTGTATTTTCAATAGTACCCGTGGTTAATATCCCTGCTGCATTGACTAAAATGTCCAATCTCCCAAACGCCTCTATGGTATCTTTTATCAATCGCTCTCTATCAATTTCCTTCGTAACGTCTGCCGACATAGCAATAGATTTACCGGTTAAATTATCTAAAACGCTTGTTAGCCCTTCTTTGGATCTGGCTGCAAGTACAACATCGGCACCTTCCCTCGCAAACGCTTGAGCCGTGGCCTTACCAATTCCGCTTGAAGCTCCGGTTACGACAACTACTTTATTGTTAAATTTTGGCATGGTATTCCCTTTCTTCAGTGGCTTATCCTATCTAAATCAAATGAAAAAGTGAGCTGAAGCATTATTGAACTGCTTCAGCCCAATTAAACCTAACCGCTCGACAATCCATTAAAAGGCATTGTCATCAATTCAGGTTGCTTGTCCTGAAAAACCGGAAGCTTTTTTATGTTCTCCTGGACTTGTTCCTAACGACTTGAATCAATTAAGGCGCTTCATTTCGGAAACAGCTTCTAAATTGATCGGTACTCATTTTACCCTTTTGTATAGTAAAGTGTAATACCAACGATCTGAGACGTGTACACGTATGCCAGTCATAATTAGGTTAAAAGCCTTTAAATCATTTAGCTTGGCCAAGAGTTAAAACGGGTTAGAAACTCCAGTGTACTGTCTAATTTCTTAGGCAAACCTGTTGGGACAAAATATTTTTTGTAAAGCTCATACCATTTGCCGGATTCAAACAACTCAACAATAGTTAGATTTATAAAATTTGCAAAACCAGAACTATACTGCCGCAGTGGAAATGCCTGTGCAAAAGCGTTTAATTTCGGATCGAATACCTTCCACTTGTCTGGATTAGGTGTGCTCTTCTTTAGTCCGTAAAGTATAGGTCCGTCGCTGGTATACGCATCTATTGAACCCCCTTGCAAAGCTGTTAAACCTTCTGGATGGTTTTCAAAGCCAATAAATTTGACCGGCTTCTTCAATTTTATTTTTTGGGTATAGAGCATCTCCTCAAGCCCGCCTCTATGCCCACCTATTCGCCTTCCTGCAAGATCTTCAGCACTATTAATCTTGCTGGCAGTGGGCGCCAGTATATACGTTGCGGTTAAAAAGAAGGGAATTGAGAAATCAACAACTTTATCTCTCGCTTTTGTGATGACTGTAGCGCCTGCCTCCATATCTATTCTATTATTCATAAGAAGTGGTATCCGGGTCCTACCTGTAACTGGAATATAATTGATTTTAATTTTTTTATTTAATTCTTTCTCAATCTTTTTGTGAACAGCTTCAGCAATCTCTGTTGAGAATCCCATATATTTATTGTTTTCGTCCAAAAAACCATAAGGAGGCGTTGTTTCTCTTGCGCCAAGATTAAACTCGCCGGTCTTATTTATTCTGTCAAGCGTACGCTCTACCGGTTCAGCGGCGGCTGCTTCTTTTGTACGAATAGCCCCGGGAATTAATAGAGATCCCAACCCGATTGCACTCGCCGCCAACAGATTCCGCCTTTTCATGCTAAAGATACGATCTACGTTACCATTTTTTTGTTTTTTTATAGACATTGAATTCTCCTTTCTTTAATAGGCGTTGTTAAGGATTTTTAGTCTTAAAAAGAAAAACTCACCTCCTTTCATTCCGTCATTTAGACAGTAATAGAACGGGATCTTACCATGATCGGTTTTAGGATTATTGAATAAAGATCTAAATATCCGATAATTGATTTTTTAAATTCAATAGGAACTTTTTAAGAATAAATGAAAGGCTTTATTCAATATGTCATAGGACTCCTTTTTATTCATATTCTTCCATATAAAATCTTTCTAATTCTATGAAATGATTGTCTATTGAAGCTCTTAATTCATGTAAATCATATTTTTTGAATGCATCAAGTATGCTTTTGTGTTTAGCAAGGGACCGGGGAAGGTAGTTAAGAAGATAACGTTGAGTGGGTTCTTTAGTAAGGAGCTGGTCCGTCATTTCTAAAAGTGTACTCGATATACGATAAAGTATAGAGTTTTTCACTGTGCTCAGTAATGTTAAATGAAATTGTTTGTTTAACTTAAGATAATTTTCATAATCGATTGACTCGACACTATTACTCATGTTTTTAAATATTGTTTCTAATTTATTGATGTCACCTTCGGTAACTTTTTTCCAGGGCTAACTCAGCTATCATAGCTTCAAGCGATTTTCTGGCTTCCCAAATTTCTAAAGGGCTTTCATTTTTTTCGAGCAAAGTTAACGCTTTTGATAACCTGCTATCTCCTTTTATTTTTTTGTTGACATAACTACCATCTCCAATATGAATTGTTATGATTCCAACAATTCTTAATGCAATCAGGGCTTCCCGAACTACTGTTCGGCTGATCTGCATATGTTCGGCAATTTCGCGCTCAGAAGGCAATTTATCTCCTGGTTGCAGTTTTTTTGCATTAATGGACTTAACTATTTCTTCTGCAACTAGGGTAGATTTTTTCTTTTCATCTTTTAGACGTAAGGGGTTAAACAATTTTATTATTTTTGTATTAGGTTTATTCATTTTGGTATTTCCGGTATAATTGGTATGACCAATTCTGTCAAGTTTTTTTATTTGCTATTGTAAAGACAAAAAATAATCAATCGGCGCCGCTCTGTTATTATGTGAGATTCGGATTTCAAAAATCTGATCTCTTGACCCGATGCCTGACCTGCCCCGTTAAATACTTGCCCAGTGGAATTCAGCGCAGCAGACCCCGCTACTTAGCGGGGATTCCACCGGGGTAACCTGCCGCGGCGAAGCTCGCCAGAGCGAAGACGGGTCTGTGGATAATTTTTCGCCCCAAAGCCCGTAGGGCTGATCCTCGAACGAAGTGCTCCTATAGCGTAGCACTCCTTAAGGCCATTTGGCCGCTCGGCATCTTTGATGCCCCAATGCTACGCACTGGTTTGCTTATTTACCTATTTTTTTGTATTTTATCCGTATTGTTTGCCTGCCACTTCTGAATCTTAAAAACCTCTGACGGCCGTTTTTTCTTGACTTTTTTACCTACCTTTTTTAATAAAATTGTCATCAGTCATCAGGCTTGAGCCGGATTCCTTTCATTTATAACCGCAATTTCACACCGAATAATGATCCGCTAAAAACGCTTTTCCTGCTGAAGCCACTTCTGCCCGGTTAAACGCCTTTTTAAAAACAGGCCTGGCGTAAATATTATTTGACAAATAATTTTTAGAAAGGAGGGTATTATGGCCGTAAAAATTTTAATCAAACGCAAATTTAAAGACGGCAATATGCAAGCGGCATCAAGATTGCTGATCAACAACCGCAGTGGGGCAATGAAACAACCAGGCTATATTTCTTCAGAAACCATGCGAAGCCTTGATGACAAAGATCGGGTCGTGGTGGTGTCGATGTGGGAAAATATGGAAGCCTGGGAAGCCTGGAAAAACAGTGAGATTCGTAAGGCCAATGTAGCTGAATTTAAAGATTACTTCGTCGGAGAAACGGAGTACGAACACTATTCATTGGGCCTGCCGTTTGAATAGCTGCGGTTCGGTTTTTGTCGATACGTATGGGTACCGGTTACCACTATCTTTCCGTTAATTTTCAGGAAGGAGGGTGAACATGGCTATTAAGGTTTTTATAAAACGGAAGCTTCCAAAAGACAAAAACAGTGAAAAAGAACTGTTTCGTTGTATCAAGGAAATACGACGCCGCGTCCCGCAACAGCCCGGCTATATCTCGGGTGAATACTTAAAATCAATCGACGCGAAAGATGAAATTGCCACGATAAGTACCTGGTTCTCTCTGGAGGACTGGCAGACCTGGTTTGAAACCGAGGACAGAAAGGAAATTCAATCCAGCATTGATGCGATTCCGGGAGTCACGACAGAATACTCCATTTACAGATACATAAAGACCGTCTAACAGAAATTGCATTAGCTTTAGCGACGTTGGGCTTGCCGCGGCGACTTGTCCGGCGACCTGTCCACTGTAGCTAAGCGCGAAGGTGGAAGCTCGCCATAGCGCCCGTCCTCCGCAGTAGCCTGCTACGGAGGATGGAAAGACGCGTTGGCCACTCGGTATCATCCTGATGTTTTCACCTAAATAAGAGTCAAACGAAGACTTGACCCCCCCTTTCAATACCGCACTTATGTCTGCTTCAGATCCCAACAAAATGGCAGAAGCAAGACAGGAACCGGATCACTGGGGAAGATGGGTGGAATCTGCTGTGGGCAGCTCTCTGGCAAACGGAATAATAGGGAAAAATATCGAACTTTTTTATTGGTCCAGCCGAAATCGTGAAGTCGATTTTGTGCTGAGCCGAAAAAATGAATTGGTGACCATCGAGGTCAAGAGCGGACGTAACAAAAGTTGGTGAGCGGCGCCACAATTATGTCGGCGCTCCTGATAACAGGATTCAAGGTTCGTTTAGAACTTGTCCTAACGCCCCAGGCACAGGACATAAACCTGGTACTCGGACCCGTGGTCGCGCGCTCACCAAAATCTTTGTAGCAGATTATATCCGGCATTAAAAGCACAAACTTTGTGCTTTCTGATTATTTCCCTTTATACTCCCGAACATTAAGCGAAGGTGGAAGTCTTGACGAAGGCATAAGCCTAAGCGATGGCGGGTCGCTCGGTTAAAAGTTTTGTGCTTGCCCTGCCTGCCAGATTAAATGCCTGTCCTGTTGAATGCCGCTCTGCGGCCCTCTCTTGGAGGATTCAACTGGGGCGAAGTCCATTTCATCGGGGCGAAGCCCGTTTAACTGGGGTGAAAGCTATTTCATCGGGGTTGCCCTGCAACCCCACTGGAAGTGGGATTCAACTGGGGTGGCTAATTTCCCTCCCCCGTACAAGAGTCAAACGAAGATCTGACCCTTTTGCCATTTTTTAGTCAGGGCTTGACCCCCATTTTTAGTCCGCTGGGGGCGGAGCTTCTCGAGTTCCGCCCAGGCGGATTACCCCATCAAACTGCTGTCCCTAAAATGAAACACCATACTGCCAAATACTTTCGCCCGGAGGCAAGGGATAGGAGTACCCCATATTAAGAAGCGTGGTCTGTGGTATCAGGCCGGCACCGGTCATGATTCCATCACCCCCATAATTAACAACACCATCACCAACACCAATCACCAGAAAATCCGTGTTTTGCAGCGTACATTCATGCTTTTGGTGATATCTTGTCACATTCCCTATTGGATCGAGCTGTGGATCGTAAGTACCCTGCTCCTGATCCCAGGCAAAGGCTTCAATCGGATAAACAAGATTATCAAAACCGCCGCCTTCGAAGCGCATTTCAAAAATGACTTTAAGCTCGTCCAACAGGCCTCCGGCGACTTCAACCTTGTACTGCGCGGTGAAGTGCTGGTTATTGTTACCTATTTCAACTCCGCGCCAGGGAACCTTAAGGTACGTCTCTGTGTCAATGATCAGTCCCCCTGTCATGGCATAACGATGTCTTTCCAAACTTTCTCCGCTCAGCCACTCCCCGATTATGCGACCCAACTCCAGCAAGCCAACAATCACAGCCCAGGCACCGACAAAAGCACCTGCAGCCCCTGCGCTTTCTCCCTCACTTAAAGCTTGTTGAGATGTGCCATATTGGCGATCATCGCCTTCATGTATTTGGTGAGCAATCTTCAGTTGTTCACGCTCAATTGCCCTGATGAGCTCAATTGGCAGCGATGATTTCCATTTTGAAAGCGACTGTGCACTTGAAGTAACAAACCCGGCAGGATCCCCGCTGACAAGCGCTTTTTCAAATTCGTATTCCGAGAAGAATTCAATCTCTGTCTCCAAGCGCTTATTCACGGTCTCATTGATAATCGCTGCAATGGCGTCGACATTTTTCTTTTCATGCTCGTCTAACACACCTTTTCTGGCATCATACTTTGATAGCTCAGCCAGTCTATCACAGAGTTCATTTCCGAAGACTTTCTCAATTTTGGCGGACTGTGCCAGCCTCTTAAGCGGAATTGATATGCCGGTCCTCAAATGTTCATGCTTTTTGCTTTTGCTCTCCAGCACCTCGGCGGCAAGTTCCGGACTTTCGGTATCTGACTTTCTTTCCTGCATGTTGTCCTCCTTTCGTTAAGTGATAAATGGGGATAGGCTTATGTAGAAGATAGGCCACTTGCCTGACAGAAAAGGCGGAATCCCGTCAGGCAGCGGATAGACACATTTTGAGCGGTTTCTCCATTTTAATCTTTTTTTAATGACTAGGTTAGACTCTCAGGGAAACCCGCATCTATTTCAGGGGGGATAGACAGTTAGAAGTTGCGGAACGCTGAAGCAGGCTAGAATTCACAAAAACCAGAATGGATATCGAAGGGTAACATCAGCTGTGAGATTTAGCTGTGAACTAGGCAGATCTTCAATTTTATTAGTACAAATAGAACCTGTATGTCAAGTAAAATTAATAGGTTTGATTACTTTTTTGTCACTCATATAGAGTCCGGTTTCCAAGAATTTCTAAACTACCCTGTCCACGCAGTTATCCATCACAGCAAAAAGGGTTCAAGAAAAAGCCGCTCGATTGGTGGTGGCTTCAAAATGAGAGCACTTGCATAACTCTTGTTGTTCGGGTATGTGATTTCATGAATATTTGAAAAACGATTAAATAAGATAGAAAGGAATTATCCACCATGCAGGTTCAAGAAGCGATTCAAAAACGGCTGAGTATTCGACGCTATGCAGACGCCTCGATTCCCAATGAACATATGGATATCCTGTTGAAGGCTTTGCAACTGGCTGCCTCGGGTAACAACTACCAGAACTGGGAATTTGTCTTTGTCAAGGATCCAGATTTAAAACAAAGACTCGTGCCTGCATGTTTTAATCAGAGGTTTGTCAAGGACTGTGCCTATTTCATCGCGGGCGTGGCTGATCCCACACTCAAATGGCACATGGTGGATATCACGATCGCGCTTACCCAGTTCGCTCTCCAGGCTGTTGAGCTGGGTTATGGGACCTGCTGGATCGGCGCTTTCGATGAAGCCGAGGTCAAGCAAGTCTTAAACGTGCCGGCGGACAAAAAAGTTGTGATCTGTATGACATTGGGCCTGCCCACAGGAAAACATGTTCCAAGGGGAAGAAAGACTCTCGAAGAAATTATCTACTTGAATCAATTCGGCAGCCACTTTAAATCGAAGGATGAATAAACTCCCGGATATATAGGGACGGATATGAAAATATGCAATTCTTTTCTATTATTCAGTGAAACGCATAATTTCATGACCGTCTTTACCCCTGAACCTGGAACCTTGCTCGCCCGGTGGAATTCCGCAAAGCGGACCCTATCGAAGATAGGATTCCACCGGGTTAATCTGTGTAATCTGCGTAATCTGCGGACCACTTTGACCTTTGCCTGCCCTGTTAAATGTTTCGCAGAAACCGAGCGTAGCGGACTTGTGCGCCTCTGGAGCATTTAACCGGGGAGCTTTGAGCTGGCACCAACTGTCCATCTGTTATTCTACAATACGGTGCAGGTATCATTGTTTCCGCTGCCGCAGTTCTTTAATCTAAACCACAGTTGTTTGATCTTACAGAATACGCTGGGAATCCAGATAAAAGGGAGTAAAACTGCGATAATCAGGGGGATAATGATTAAGAAAATTAAGCAAATGAAAATATTACCCGCGCTAAATACGGGTGCAATGCACGCATCTTCGTCGACTTCACAACCTTCGGCTTTGCATTCAATCATGCGCACATCATGTATGGTTTTTTCATCATAATAGCGAAATTCAATTCCGACAAAAGCTTTATACGAATTGGTATCAGTTGGGGCAGCCGATACGGGAATGTCAGCAGATTGGTTGGGTGCGATAATGAATGCCGACGGATTGGTCACGGTAAAAGGTGCTGGTTTGACAGAAATGACATTCACGTTGGTGATTTCAATATCTCTCGTACTTTTGTTAAACAATCGAATACTAGATTGCTCAGCAGCGCCGATTCTGACTTTGTCAAAGTCCATTATTTTGGGACTGTGATCAACAATCGGGACGCGCTGCGCATTTACACACAGTGCGATAAGGCCCGAGGCGCAGTCTCTGATCACTCTGACCATGTCGTCGGGTGCCGAAGCGTCTTCAAAAG